>Ga0206128_1000012_pt1 | contig 256375 bp, 239 predicted proteins | sample Helgoland_Spring_7_FD_148601 | JGI IMG/M metagenome (GOLD analysis project Ga0206128, IMG submission 148601) | Pelagic subsurface seawater microbial communities from Kabeltonne, Helgoland, North Sea - Helgoland_Spring_Bloom_20160426_1 | ecosystem: Environmental > Aquatic > Marine > Epipelagic ... | reverse complement strand
ATTTAGATTGTGAAAATGGATGGGATGGTAAGCATCAATCAACAGGAAATGAATTGCCAATGGGCGTATATATTTACAAAATGTACTACCAAGATTATGAAGGTTGGAAACATCAAGAAATTAAAGAGTTAATCTTAATTAGGTAAAAGTTCTTTTACTATTGATTATATAAATTGCAAAAACTATATTTGCAGGCATTTTATTTAGCATAACAAATGGGTAAATTCAAGCAATACAAAAAATTAAGTTTATCTAACATTCATAAAGAGGTGTTAGAGAAGTGGAGTGCTTCTGATGTTTTTGATAAGAGTATTCAAAGGAGAAAGGGCAATCCAACTTTTACATTTTATGAAGGGCCACCATCAGCAAATGGTATGCCAGGAATTCATCATGTAATTGCTCGTACAATTAAAGATTTAGTTTGCAGATATAAAACACTACAAGGATTTCAGGTTAATAGGAAAGCAGGATGGGATACTCATGGTCTGCCAGTAGAGCTTGGGGTGGAAAAAGAATTAGGAATTACTAAAGAAGATATTGGATCAACTATCTCAATTGGAAATTACAATAAAGCTTGTCGTACTAATGTGATGAAGTATAAAGGAAGTTGGGAGGACATCACTGAAAAAATGGGATATTGGGTAGATATGCAAAACCCGTATGTAACTTATGATAATAAATATATTGAAAGCGTATGGTGGTTATTAGGCAAAATGCACTCAAAAGGCTTGCTTTATAAAGGGCACACAATTCAACCGTTTTCACCAAAAGCAGGAACTGGTTTAAGCACACATGAACTCAATCAACCAGGCTGCTATCGTGATGTGAAAGATACTTCAGCAGTTGCTCAATTTAAGGTTGTAAATAATTCTGATTCTAAATTTTTATTTGACCAAGCTAATAATGATATTTATTTTCTAGCTTGGACTACTACACCATGGACTTTGCCTTCTAATACGGCCTTAGCAGTAGGGAAAAAAATTAACTATTTATTAGTAAAAACGCTAAATCAATACACAGGAAAAGCTATTTCTGTAGTAGTTGCTAAGGATTTGGTGAATAAGTATTTTATTCCAGAAAATGCTGAACTTAAATTTGAAGATTATGAAATTGGAAAGAAAAATCTACCATTCAATATTATCACAGAATTTAAAGGTAGTGATTTAGAAAACTTAAGATATGAACAGATTTTAGCTTATGCTAAACCTGTAGATGGAGATGCATTTAAAGTTTTATTAGCAGATTTTGTCACAACAGAAGATGGTACAGGAATTGTTCATTTAGCGCCAAGTTTTGGGGCGGATGATAATCGTGTTTGTAAGCAAAATGGCATTGGAAGTTTAACACTAGTAAATAAGCAAGGTAAGTTTGTAGATGAGGTAACTGATTTTGCAGGAATGTATGTGAAAGATGAATTTTACACTGACTCTGATGAAAAGCCACAGCTTTCAGTTGACGTCCAAATTGTTATCAAATTGAAAGGAGAAAACCTCTGTTTCAAATCAGAAAAATATGAGCACTCATACCCTCATTGTTGGAGAACTGACAAGCCAATTTTGTACTACCCTATGGATAGTTGGTTTGTAAAAACTACTGACTATAAAGACAGAATGATAGAGCTTAATAGCACTATCAACTGGAAACCAAAGTCAACTGGAGAAGGAAGATTTGGTAAATGGCTTGAAAACTTAGTTGATTGGAATTTATCTCGTTCAAGATTTTGGGGGATTCCTATTCCAATCTGGAGAACAGAAGATGGAGAAAATGAAATTTGTATCAGCTCAGTAGAACAATTAAAATCTGAAATTGAAAAATCAATTTCAGCTGGAATTATGAAATTTAATCCTTTGGCGGATTTTGTTGTTGGAGATATGTCAGATGAAAATTATAATTCTTTTGATTTGCACAGACCTTATGTTGATGATATTATTTTAATATCAAAAGATGGAAGTCCAATGACAAGGGAATTAGATTTAATTGATGTTTGGTTTGATTCTGGATCAATGCCTTACGCTCAATTGCATTATCCATTTGAAAATAAGGACATTTTTGAAAAAAATTATCCTGCTGATTTTATTGCAGAGGGAGTTGATCAGACAAGAGGTTGGTTTTTTACTTTGCATGCAATTTCTACTATGCTTTTTGATTCTGTTGCGTATAAAAATGTAATCTCAAACGGATTAGTTCTAGATAAGAACGGAAATAAAATGTCAAAAAGATTAGGAAATGCAGCAGATCCTTTTATGGCAATTTCCAAATACGGAGCTGATGCTACAAGGTGGTATATGATTTCTAACGCACAGCCTTGGGATAATTTAAAGTTTGATGAAGCTGGAATTATTGAAGTTCAAAGAAAGTTCTTTGGAACACTTTATAACACTTATTCTTTCTTTGTGCTTTATGCCAACATTGATGGCTTTAACTACTCGGAAGATGATATCCCTATAAGTGAAAGAACAGAATTGGACAGATGGATATTATCAGAATTAAACACTTTAATAAAAGAAGTTGAAAAAAATTATGAAAGCTATGAGCCAACAAGAGTCGCTCGTTTAATTCAAGATTTTGTAATGGATAAATTGAGTAACTGGCACGTTCGTTTAAGCAGAAGGCGCTTTTGGAAGGGAGAATATAATGCTGAGAAAGTTGCGGCATACCAAACACTATTTGAATGTTTAGAAAAAGTAGCGTTACTTGCTTCACCTATCGCACCATTTTTTATGGACAGATTGTTTCAAGATTTAAATACTGTAAGCGGAAAACACTCTGTATCATCAATTCATTTATCAGATTTTCCAAAGTCAAACGCAAATCTAATAGATAAAGATTTAGAGCGAAAAATGCAAATGGCACAAAATGTAACTTCACTTGCCTTATCCTTAAGAAAAAAGGAAAGATTAAGAGTTCGTCAACCTCTCCAAAAAATAATGATCCCTATTTTAAATGCAAAAATGCAAAAAGATATTGAGGGGGTTTCTAATATTATTTTAAGTGAAATAAATGTAAAAGAAATTGACTTTTTAGGAAAAAGTTCTGATGTATTGACTAAACAAATTAAACCAAACTTTAAAACACTAGGGCCTAAATTTGGAAAAAAAATGAAATTAATTTCTGGGTTAATAAATAAATTTTCAGCAGATGATATTAAGAAAATTGAGAAGGATAAAAAATATCTAATAAATGAAAGTATTACGATTGATATTTCTGATGTTGAAATTACATCCAAAGACATTCCTGGCTGTATAGTTGCAACAAGTAACGGCTTAACAGTTGCATTGGATATTACCCTTTCTAATAAATTGAGAGAGGAGGGTTTGGCAAGAGAATTTATAAATCGTATACAAAACTTAAGAAAGGATCGTGGTTTTGAAGTTACAGATAAGGTAAAAATACAGGTTGAAAAAAATGATAGTTTAACAGCTGCTATTAAGAATAATTTCACTTATATTTGTGATGAAACTTTAGCTGAGCAACTAGATTTTGAAGTGCATACAATATTTAATGGCACTGAGATTGAGTTAATTGACAATATCTCAACTAAAGTTCTGATTATTAAAAATTAAAAATTATGGCGGAAAAAACAGCATACTCAGCAGATGAATTAGAAGAATTCCAAAAAATAATACTCGCAAAAATTGAAAGTGCAGAAGATGACTTAAAAGTGTTAAGAGCTGCAACAGCAAACGATTCTGATAATGGAACAGAAGATACCTCACCAACATTTAAACAGTTTGAGGAGGGCTCATCTACTTTATCCAAAGAAGAAAATATTAAATTAGCTGAAAGACAAGCAAAGTTCATTTTACATCTTAATAATGCTTTATTAAGAATCAAAAACAAGTCTTATGGCATATGTCGTATTACAGGTAAATTAATTGCAAAAGAAAGATTGAACTTGGTTCCTCATGCCACATTAAGTATTGAGGCAAAAAAAGCTCAATAAATCACTGCTTTGAAAAAAATATTTTTCACCACATTTCTTTTAGTATTATTTGATCAAATTCTTAAATTTTGGATAAAAACATCTATGTTTTTAGGTCAAGAATTTCAAATTTTTGATTGGTTTATAATACACTTTACTGAAAATAACGGAATGGCTTTTGGTATGGAGTTTGGAGGCTATTCAGGCAAAAAAATGCTAACATTATTTCGAATTATAGTAGTTGGTTTTGGAATTAAATATGTAATTGGTATTGTAAGGGAAAATCAAATTTCTAACGGTTCATTAATTGCTTTAGGCTTAATTATTGGTGGGGCAATAGGAAATATAATAGATAGCTGTTTCTATGGGATAATATTTAATGAAAGCTATAACGAAGTGGCTGCTTTTTTACCTGAAACTGGAGGATACGCTCCTCTGCTTCATGGGAGGGTTGTAGATATGTTTTATTTTCCTCTGATAAATTCCCATTTCCCTGCTTGGATGCCAATATGGGGAGGTGATCATTTTATATTTTTCCGACCTGTTTTTAATATTGCTGACGCTGGAATTTCTGTTGGAATTTTTATGATTCTAATTTTTTATAGAAAAGAATTTAATTAAGTTTTCCTCTTTGCATATCACCATAAATTGTACCTTTAATCTCTGCGGTACGCGGAAGTTTCTTAAAGTATTTTTGATTTAACTTTCTTAAAAACCCTAAAATCATAAATTGTAATTTACTACTTAAAGAAACTTTAACTTCACCCCAGCATTCAAGAAAAGGGTAATTATATTTAGATAAAAATGGGCCGAATACTTTAACTGTTCTTTCTTTAATATCATGAGTATAATATAACGAAAGGTCTCTCTTTTTACCTACGGTTTTGTTAGCTACAGGCAAAGGTTTTGGGCTTGAAACACCGGATTTTTCAAGTGCTAAGATATAATCTTCATCGATGTTTTCATACCTTATCACAAAATCACATTTATCTAAAGTCAAAGATGAAAAATTATCAAATGGCTTCATAAAAAAATTTAAAAAGTATTCTTGAAAGCTTGCTTTATTATCATGAATAAAATTAAATTTTTCTCTAAGCTTCTTGGTGATATGCCCACCATTTTCTGAAAATAAATCAGGGTTAGTGAAATTCCCTTTTGAATTTGCCTTCATCTTTTCATAAGCAGTCACAACTATTTCCATTGGATTTCTAAGTACAGCAAAAACAAAATAATCTTTCTCAATTTTAGTAGCTACTTTTTCAAATTCATGATGGAGCGAGTGTTTTCTTAAATATGGGATTCCTTCATATTGCAAGTACAATTCTTTTGAAATTGCTGATGAAGCAGAGAATGGTAAACCTATAAAAACAAACTTGTATTTATGGCTAATGATCATTTAAAGGAGATTGTTTTTAACTAAATAATTAGCAATTTGCACTGTATTTGTAGCGGCTCCTTTTCTTAAATTATCAGCCACTATCCACATGTTTAAAGTGTTCTTTTGAGTAAAATCTCTTCTAATTCTCCCAACAAATACTTGATCTTTTTTGTGAGAATTTATTGGCATTGGATAGTTGTTTTGTTGAGGATTATCCATCACAACTACACCTACCATTTCATTTAATGCAAATCTAATTGTATCTAACTCAAAATCATTTTCAAAAGTTATATTTACGCTTTCGGAATGCCCTCTAACTACTGCAATACGAACAGCAGTTGCAACAACATCAATATATTCATCTAAAATTTTCTTAGTTTCATTTGTGAGTTTCATTTCCTCCTTAGTGTAGCCATTATCTTCAAAAACATCACAATGTGGCAAAGCATTTTGGTAAATTTGATGAGGATAAACCAAGTCTCCGATCACTCCTTTCTCTTCATTTTCTAGCTGCTCAACTGCTTTTTTGCCTGTTCCGCTAATGGATTGATAAGTAGAAACAACTACTCTTTTAACACCAAATTTTTTATGAAGAGGCGCAAGAGCCATTACCAGCTGTATAGTAGAGCAATTCGGATTAGCTATAATCATATCCTCATTGGTTAGTTCTTTCCCATTAATTTCTGGAACTATCAATTTATGATTTTCTGACATTCTCCAAGCTGAAGAGTTATCAATAACTTTAATCCCTCTTGCAGCTAATTTTGGCGCCCATTCTTTTGAAATTTTACTACCGGCAGAAAATAATGCTAAATCAACTTTTCTAGCAAGTAAGTCATTTAATGAAATAATTGCATACTTTTTCCCTAGATAATTTATAGTCTTTCCACATGAATTTTTAGAAGCTACAGGTATCAATTCTGTTAATGGAAAATCCCTTTCAGAAAGAACCTCTAACATCTCCTTTCCAACCATTCCTGTTACTCCAACTATTGCTAATCTCATTTTTACTTTTAAACTCTGCAAAAATAGTATATTTACGGACTATGAAGATGCCGTTACTTAAATTTCTATTTTTATCTCAATCTCTACTAAGATTCTCGCAATTTTATGATAATTTTTCAGATAGAGATTTTACATATAGCCCCTCATGTTTTGGAGATTCTTTAAGGTATGAAATTGATTCATTAGGCTTTTTACATTATAAAACAGATACGTTAAATGGAGAATCTATGCTGTTTACAGAAAGCATAGTAAGCCAAAATTCAATGTGGCAATTTAAAACACATTATAATTTTTCGCCATCGACATCTATATTATGCAAAAGCATATTTTATGTCTGATATAAAAGATATTAGTAGTGCTGTAAATGGTTACTTTATTAAAATTGAGGGGGCAAGTGGCTCAATTGATGACATTAGCTTATTTCTTGAAGAGGATGGTAAAACTGAAAGGTTTAAAAAAAATGTAGCTCTAAGCAGCTAATGCCCGCAACTGATCACATAAAAGGTTTATTAAAACTTATGCCTGAAAAAACAGGAGTCTATCGTTACTATGATAAAAATGAAACTTTATTATATGTTGGAAAAGCAAAAAACCTAAAAAAACGAGTAAGTTCCTATTTTAACAAAAAGCAAGAACACGGAAAAACAAAGGTACTTGTCAGTAAGATTCACGACATACAATATGTAGTTGTTCCTAATGAAATTGATGCCCTTTTATTAGAAAATAATATGATAAAAAAGCATCAGCCCAAATACAATGTTGCCTTAAAGGATGGTAAAACTTACCCTTGGATTTGTATAAAAAATGAACCCTTCCCAAGAATTTTCCAAACAAGAAATGTAATTAAAGATGGCTCAGCATATTTTGGACCATACACTTCTGTTCGTTTGGTAAAAACTCTTTTAGATTTCTTTCACCAACTATACCCTTTAAGAAGCTGCAGCCTAAGCTTAACGGATAAAAATATCAATGCAAAGAAATTCAAAGTATGCTTGGAGTACCATATAGGAAACTGTTTAGGTCCTTGTGAGGACAAACAAACTAATGAAGAATATCAATTAGGAATTGAGCATATCCAACAAATTATAAAGGGAGATGTTAAATCTGTAACGCAACATTTAAAAAGAGCTATGCTTCATTTTTCTGAAAAAATGGAATTTGAAAAAGCTCAATCAATAAAAGATAAAATTGATTTACTAAATAACTATCAAGCAAAATCAACCATTGTAAACCCTAAGATTAATGATGTAGATGTGTTTACAATTCTTTCGGATGAAGACACTGCTTTTGTAAATTATCTAAAGATAAGTTCAGGCGCTATTATTCAAGCACACACTATGGAGTTGAATAAAAAAATGAATGAAACAGATGAGAAATTATTGCAGTTGGCAATTATTGAGATCAGGCAAAGATTCAAAAGTTCTTCTAAAACTATTTATTGTTCTCATTACTTGCAAAATGTTTGGGGAAATTTAAGTATTACTATTCCTAAAATTGGGGATAAGAAAAAACTAATTGAACTAAGTTTGAGGAACGCAAAATACATGCAGTTGGATAAACAAAAGCGCAAAATTAACAAAATTGACAAGCAAGATAATATGCGTATTTTAGAACAGTTGCGAAAAGACCTACGCCTTATAAATCTCCCAAGGCACATTGAGTGTTTTGATAATTCCAACACACAAGGCACAAACCCTGTGGCAGCTTGTGTAGTTTTTAAAAATGCTCGGCCAAGTAAAAAAGATTATCGCCATTATAATATTAAAACGGTTGTTGGCCCTGATGATTTTGCAAGTATGGAAGAAGTGGTTTATAGAAGATACAGGCGCCTTTTAGAAGAAGTAGAGCCTTTGCCAGAATTGATTGTTGTTGATGGGGGAAAAGGACAATTAAGTTCGGCAGTAAAAAGTTTGGAAAAATTAAAGTTGAGAGGAAAAGTAGCTATTATTGGAATAGCAAAACGCTTGGAAGAAATCTATTTTCCTGGCGATAGTATTCCGTTATATTTAGACAAACGATCAGAAAGTTTGAAGTTGATACAGCAATTAAGAGATGAAGCCCATCGCTTTGGGATTAGACACCATCGCAAGAAAAGAGAAAAAGATATCCTTGGTATTTCATTGGATAAAATTGAAGGAATAGGCCCAAAAACTGTGGAGTTACTAATCTCTCATTTTGGTTCAGTTAAAAAGGTAATGGAAGCTAAAAAAGAAGAATTAGAAAAGTTGATTGGTAAGGCAAAAGCAAAAAATATTTATGAAAAATAAACTTATTTTTCACGTCTTACATTTCAGCTAGCAGTTATGAGAAATTTAGCCTACTTTTGCAAGCTATAACTTATCAACAAACTCTCATCAAAAACGCAAACATGAAACAATCACAATTTTTAGAAAAAAATATATTTATAGATTTAAAAAGCCTAAATGAGGGATTTTCTGAAGATGGAATTCAATATTTTTCTGAAAAAGATTTTGGAATTTTTTTAGATAGAGCAGAATACTATGGATTGAGTGTTTATACTATTAAACCATGGTCCAAAGATGAAAAATATGAAGCATCTTCACACGTAGATCATAAAAAGAAAGCAACTAACCCCAATTGGTACAAAAAAGAATTTAAGACACTTAAAACTCGCCAAGAAGGTCTATTATATTCCGCAAAATATAAAGTTTCAAAAAAACTTTTAGAAAGATAATTTGCATTAAGTAAGCTTTTTCTTACTCTTCAGCTCCTCTTTTTTCGGCTTTCATTTGTGGAAAGAACAATACATCTTGGATAGAGTTAGAGTTGGTCATAATCATGCTCAACCTATCAATTCCAATACCCAATCCTGCAGTTGGTGGCATTCCGTATTCAATCGCTCTTAAGAAATCTTCATCCAATAACATGGCTTCATCATCTCCTCTTTTTCCTAATTCCAATTGTTCTTCAAATCGTGCTCTTTGGTCAATAGGATCATTCAATTCCGAAAAGGCATTACAGATTTCTTTACGATTACAAAACCCCTCAAAGCGCTCTGCCAAACCTTCATGTCCTCTGTGTTTTTTAGCCAATGGCGACATCTCAACAGGATAGTCCGTAATGAAAGTAGGTTGTATTAATTGCTCTTCACATTTTTCTCCAAAAATCTCATCAATTAATTTTCCTCTTCCCATACTTTTATCTACATCAACTCCTAATTTTTTAGCAGTTTCAGCAATAGTATGCTCACTCATTTTTGAGATATCAATTCCTGTAAAATGCTCAATTGCTTCATACATAGTATAACGCCTCCAAGGTCTTTGGAAATTGATTAAATTATCCCCTACCTGAACTTCAGTTGTTCCGTGTAAGTCCATAGCAATTTTCTCAACCATTTCTTCCACCAAATCCATCATCCAAGCATAATCCTTGTAGGCAACATACAATTCCATTTGTGTAAATTCAGGGTTATGAAAACGACTCATTCCCTCATTTCTAAAATCTTTTGAAAACTCATACACTCCATCAAAACCACCAACAACTAATCTTTTCAAATACAATTCGTTTGCAATCCTAAGGTATAAATCCATATCCAAAGTATTGTGATGTGTTTTAAATGGACGAGCTGCAGCCCCACCATAAAGTGGTTGTAAAATTGGCGTTTCCACTTCTATATATTCTTTCTTATTCAAAAATTCACGCATAGAATTAGTCAATTTTGTACGCTTAATAAATGCGTCTTTTACTTCAGGGTTTACTACTAAATCCACATATCTCTGCCTGTATCTTTTTTCAGGATCAGTAAAGGCATCATGTACTGTTCCGTCAGCATCTACTTTTGGTAAAGGCAATGGGCGTAAGGATTTTGTAAGCACTTTTAGTTCTTTTACTTTTACTGATATCTCCCCAACCTTAGTAATAAAAACAGTTCCTGTAACTCCTATAATATCACCAATATCCAATAGTTTTTTGAAAACTGTATTGTACATAGTTTTATCTTCCCCTTCACATATTTCATCTCTATTTACATAAATCTGAATTTTTCCATCTGAATCTTGCAACTCAGCAAAAGAGGCTTTACCCATAATTCTTCTGCTCATCAATCTTCCTGCAAGCACTACATTTAACTCGTCTCCCTCTTTGTACTTTCCCTTAATCTGTTTGGATGTTGTATTTACATCAAATAGGGCTGCTGGATAAGGATCAACTCCTAAATCTCTTAATTTTTGTAAGGATTCTCTTCTCACTAGTTCTTGCTCGGAAAGTACTATTGTCATCTGTTAAATTTTTTGCAAAGATAGGAATTCTATTATCCTATTATTTCGTATTTTCGACTTCTTTTAACAAGTCAATTTTAATGTCAGATTATAAAAAATATTGAAGATGAAAATGAACGATTACATTGATGATTTTAGCAATCATTTAAGAGATGCAATTGAGATTGCAAATAATACAAGTTTAACTTCCTGTACTAAAGAAATCAGAAATATTTTGATCTGTGGTTTGGGTGGTTCTGGAATTGGAGGAGCAATTGTAAGTGATATTATTTCGCCAAAAGTAAATATTCCTATCACTGCAACAAAAGACTACAGTATCCCTAATTTTGTAAATGAGCATACACTTGTTATTGCAAATTCTTACTCAGGAAACACGGAAGAAACACTTTACGCTTTAGAAAAATGCCAATTAAGAGGGGCGGAAATTGCAGTAATTACTTCAGGAGGGAAATTAAAAGCCATTGCTGAAGAAAACAAATATAACAAAATAATTATTCCAGGAAACCAGCCTCCAAGGGCTATGTTTGGCTATGCATTTACGGAGTTATTTTTTATGCTAAACCATTACGGAATTATTGATGATTCTTTTAAATCTGATTTTACGAAAGCAATAGAATTACTTGATACTGAAAAAAATAATATCCAAGAGCAAGCAATGAGTTTGGCTAAAAAAATGTACAAACAAACTCCTGTTATTTATGTTGCGAATGGCTTTGAAGGGGTGGCTGTTCGTTTTCGTCAGCAGATTAATGAAAACAGTAAAATGCTTTGTTGGCACAATGTTGTCCCGGAAATGAATCATAATGAACTTTTAGGATGGAGAACAAATGTTAATGATTTAGCAGTAGTTTATTTGCGAAACAAATCTGATTATGATAGAAATCAAATTCGTATAGATATCAATAAAAAAGTAATTGCTAAGTTCACTGAAAATATTACTGAAATTTGGAGTATCGGAAATTCTTTAATTGAAAATTCGCTTTACCACATAAATCTTGGTGATTGGGTAAGTTGGTATTTGTCAGAAATGAATAATGTGGATGCAATTGAAATTGATGTGATTGACTTTTTGAAAGGGGAATTGGCTAAAGTTTAATGAATAAACAAGTATCATTTAAAGATTTAGGGCTCATTGATTACAAAAAATGTTGGGATTTTCAAGAAGAACTTTTTGCAGAAATATTAACGGTAAAATCATCCAATCGAAAAGAGGGTAAAACAGTTGCCACCAAAAATCATTTAATTTTCTGTGAACACCCTCATGTCTATACGTTAGGTAAAAGTGGTGATGAAAAAAACCTTTTGGTAAATGAAGATTATCTAAAAAGCAGGGGCGCAACTTTTCATAAAATTAATAGAGGTGGTGATATTACCTATCATGGTCCTGGACAAATTGTTGGCTATCCAATTTTGGATTTGGACAACTTTTTTACGGATATCCACAAGTACTTACGCTTTTTGGAAGAGGCGGTAATCCTTACCTTAAAAGAGTACGGTTTGGAGTCCGAACGATCTCCAGGAGAAACTGGAGTTTGGTTTGATGTGGGGACGCCAAAAGCCAGAAAAATATGTGCCTTTGGGGTAAAAAGCAGTAGATGGGTAACTATGCACGGATTTGCTTTTAATATAAATTCAGATTTATCCTATTTTGGAAACATTATACCTTGTGGAATTGTAGATAAAAAAGTCACTTCATTAGAAAAAGAATTAGAAAGAGAAATAGATTTTGAAGAAGTAAAAAACAAAGTAAAAACTCATTTAATTGAGCTTTTTGCAATGGAAGTAATTTAACATGAAAAAAGCATTGAAATATATATTAGCAATTTTTGTAATTCTTAATTTCATCATCATATTAAGTGGTAAATCTTGGCTTTATAAGGCAGTTTCTGTTACGTATTTAAAGGGACATACATCTTCATATATTGATGATTATATTCATTTTCCATCAAATAGTATTAAAGAGGGGAATTATCAAGAATGGTTAGTTTCAAAAGAATACAATAAAGCACAACTTCCTGAATTTATAAAACCCATAAACCATAAGTTAGGTACGGTTGCTTATGTGGTAATAAAAAATGACAGTATCATTTTTGAAGAGTATTGGAATGGATATTCTGCAGACAGTTCTTCAAACTCCTTTTCTATGGCAAAAAGCTGGATATCTACTTTGGTTGGAATTGCTATTAAAGAAGGAAAGATTGAGAGTATTAATCAAAAGGCTTGTGATTTTCTGCCAGAATTTTGTGAAGGAGATAATTCTAAAATTACAATAAAGCACTTACTCACAATGAGCTCAGGTCTTGATTGGGATGAGGATTATCAGGACCCACTAGGGCAAACTGCAGAGGCCTATTTTGCGCCAAACCTTAAAAAGCAAATGATGAGACTAAAAGCTGTTAAAACTCCAGGAGAAATCTTTAAATATCATAGCTCATGTTCACAGCTATTAGCATTTATTGTAGAAAGTGCTACAGGACAAAGTGTAAATGAATATACTTCTGAAAAATTATGGAAACCAATGGGCGCAAAACATCCTGCTCTTTGGAATACAGACACAGAAAGAGGTGATGAAAAGGCCTTTTGTTGCATCAATTCTAACGCTAGAGATTTTGCAAGACTTGGTAAATTATACATGAATCAAGGAAATTGGAATGGCGCACAACTTTTGGATAGCAACTATGTAAAGGAAGCAACTTCAGCTGCTAATTTATTAGATGAAGATGGAAATAAAAATATAAATTATGGCTATCAATTTTGGATTGCAAATAGGAAAGGTTTAGATGTATATTACACAAGAGGTTTGTGGGGACAATATGTAATTTGTATGCCTGAAAAAGATATGATTATTGTTAGGTTGGGCAGAAATTATGGTTTTCATTTGGCAGATGGACATTCGGAAGATTTCTATCAATTTATTGATGCTGCTTTAGAAATGTACCCCTAATGTTAAGTCAGACAAAAACACAAAACATCTTATTTCTAGACATTGAAACTGTTCCGATAAAAGAAAATTTTGAAGATTTAGATACTACATTCCAAACGCTATGGGCTGAAAAAACTATTTGGCAAAGAAAAGATGAATTTACTCCCTCTGAATTTTATAAAATGAAAGCTGGGGTAATGGCAGAATTTGCTAAAATTATCTGCATTTCAGTCGGTTATTTATTTACAGAAAAAGATGAAAATCATTTCAGAATAAAATCATTTTATGGTGATAATGAGAAGCTGATTATCTCAGAGTTTAATGATTTACTAAATTCAGAATTCAACAAAAATCAACATCAGCTTTGTGCACATAATGGCAAAGAATTTGACTTTCCTTTTATAGCAAGAAGAACACTTATAAATAGCTTAAAACTTCCAAAAATTTTAGATATAGCAGGCAAAAAACCTTGGGAAGTAAGTCATTTAGACACTATGGAGCTTTGGCGTTTTGGAGATTACAAACATTATACATCAATAAAATTATTGGCAGCACTTTTTGGGATTCCAACCCCAAAAGACGATATTGACGGAAGTCAAGTGGCGAGTGTTTATTACAAAGAAAAAGATTTGGAACGCATCAAAATATATTGCCAAAAAGATACACTTACTGTGGCACAATTACTATTACGCTACAAGGGGGAGGTATTAATAAAAGAAGAAAACATTGAGTTTGCATAAAAATAGTTATTTTTAGCAACCTAAAAAAACAGAATAAGAGATGGTAAATACATTGTTAGAATTTAAGAATCTGGTAACAGAATTTCATACAGAAGGGACAACTGTAAAGGCTGTAAATGGCGTGAGTTTCACTTTAAATAAAGGGGAAACGATTGGTATTGTTGGGGAGTCTGGTTCAGGGAAGTCGGTTACTTCACTTTCTGCAATGCGATTAATCCCTTCACCTCCTGGAAAAATTAGTGAAGGTGAAATTATTTTTCATCAAAATGACGGAAGAGCTACTGACTTATTAAAGATTTCAGAAGAAGAAATGAGGAAGTTCAGAGGAAATGATATTGCTATGATTTTTCAAGAACCAATGACATCTTTAAATCCTGTTTTTACTTGCGGTGATCAAGTGATGGAAGCTATTATATTGCATCAAAAGTTAAATAAAAAAGATGCAAAAAACCTTACAATAAAGCTGTTTGAAGAAGTTCAACTTCCTACTCCTGAAAGAATTTTCAACACTTATCCCCATCAAATTTCTGGAGGACAAAAACAAAGAGTAATGATTGCTATGGCTATGAGTTGTCAGCCCTCAGTTTTAATTGCTGATGAGCCAACTACAGCACTTGATGTTACTGTACAAAAAACTATTTTGCAACTGATGCAAAACCTGCAAAAAGAACACGATATGGGAATCATGTTTATTACACATGATTTAGGGGTAATTGCAGAATTAGCGGATAAAGTTGTTGTGATGTACAAAGGAAATATTGTGGAGCAAGGTAATGTTTGGGATATCTTTACTAACCCAAAACACCCGTATACAAAAGGGCTTTTGGCTTGCAGGCCTCCACTGGATAAACGCTATACTTTCTTGCCAACTGTTTCTGATTTTATGAAAATTGATGAAAATGGTGAGATCATTGATAACGGAATTTCTGTAGCTGATTTTACAAAAGATTTAGCAATTCCTGAAAGTGAAAGAACAGCACGACAAAAAGAACTTTTTGCTAAAGAACCCATTTTACAAATAAAGAATTTGAAAACTTTTTTTCCAATTAAAAACGGGTTTTTTGGAGGAGTAAGCGACCATGTAAAAGCAGTTGATAATATAACTTTTGACGTTTACCCTGGAGAAACTTTAGGGCTTGTTGGGGAAAGTGGATGTGGAAAAACAACTTGCGGAAGAACAATTATTCGCCTTGAAGAACCAACTGAAGGAGAAATGATTTACAAAGGAAAAGACATTGCAAAAATGAATGCAGATGAGTTGAGAGTTTTCCGTAAAGATGTTCAGATTATTTTCCAAGACCCTTATTCCTCATTAAACCCAAGAATGACAATTGGAAATGCAATTATGGAACCTATGCAAGTGCATGGAATTTTAGAAAATGATGAGCAAAGAAAAAAGAGAGTGGAAGAGTTGTTAGCTAGAGTAAGTTTAGATCCTGCACATTTTTACAGATACCCACATGAATTTTCTGGAGGACAAAGACAAAGAATAGGTATTGCCAGAGCATTAGCTGTAAATCCTAAATTTATCATTTGTGATGAGTCGGTTTCGGCACTAGATGTTTCTGTACAAGCACAGGTATTAAATTTACTTAATGAGCTGAAAGAAGAATTTGGATTAACTTACATCTTCATCTCACACGATTTATCTGTTGTAAAATACATGAGTGACAGAATGGTCGTAATGCAAGAGGGGAAAATTGAAGAAATGGGAGATGCGGACCAGATTTATAACAAACCTAGAACAGAATATACTCAAAAATTAATTGATGCTATCCCTGAGGGGAAACTAGAGGATATTAAAAGACACCTGGAAAGTAAGGGGGTTACAGTTGAGTAGAAAATTATAATGGTAAAAATAAGAAATCATAAACAAAACTAAATTATCGTCAGAACAAGAAAAAGCAGGCTTTAAAAGCTTTTGTTGGCTTATTAATTCTTGGAGTATGTAATTTCTTGCTTGCCGTTATTATGTAGCGAGGGGGGGGTAAGCCAGACCCTTGTGATTGCACAATTTTATATATGTCTAGAGCTTATTCTGAAGTTAAAGAATTATGGGATGATTGTAAATACTATTATAATAATACTGCAAAAGTTGAGTTGGAGTTTGGAAAGCAAGAAGGCAGATTCAAGTCAAATTAATAAAATTATATATTAAAATACCATCTCTGGAATATCTCCTTCAATAATTAGGGTTGCTTCAGTTGCATTTTTAATTTCTTCTAAACTTATGCCTGGCGCTCTTTCCAACAATTTAAAGCCATTTTCTGTAACTTCTAAAACAGCTAAATTAGTTACTACTTTTTTTACGCAATTTACTCCTGTAATGGGTAAAGTACATTTTTTCAGAATTTTACTTTCCCCTGCACGATTGGTATGCATCATAGCCACAATAATATTGTCAGCAGAAGCTACCAAGTCCATAGCACCACCCATACCTTTTACCATCTTTCCTGGTATTTTCCAGTTGGCAATATCTCCATTTTCAGACACCTCCATAGCACCCAAAACAGTAAGTTGAACATGTTGCCCTCTAATCATTGCAAAAGAAGTGGCAGAATCAAAAAGTACCGCCCCATCCAAAGTAGTTATGGTTTGTTTCCCAGCATTTATCAAGTCTGGATCTTCTTCTCCTTCAAAAGGAAATGCCCCCATGCCTAACACTCCATTCTCTGATTGAAATTCAATATCAATACCTTTGGGAATATAATTAGCAACCAATGTTGGAATTCCAATTCCTAAATTTACATAAGTATTGTGCTCTAATTCTTGAGCAATTCTTTGTGCTATTTGATTTTTATCTAAAGCCATTAGTCTCTTTTTCTAGTTGTTTTTTGCTCAATTCGTTTTTCATATTTTTCACCTTGAAAAATTCTTTGTACAAAAATTCCTGGCGTATGAATTTGATTTGGATCAAGTTCTCCTGCTGGCACTAATTCCTCTACCTCAGCAACCGTAATTTTCCCTGCCATTGCCATAAGTGGATTAAAATTTCTTGCAGTTCCCTTAAAAATAAGATTCCCTGCCGTATCGCCTTTCCAAGCTTTTACAAATGCAAAATCGGCAGTAAGTGCTGATTCTAAAATATGCGGTTTCCCATTATATTCGCGTACTTCTTTTCCTTCTGCTACTTCAGTTCCATATCCTGCTGGAGTAAAAAATGCAGGGATTCCAGCACCTCCTGCTCTACATCTTTCAGCCAAAGATCCTTGAGGAATTAAATCAACTTCTAACTCTCCTGAAAGCATTTGTCTTTCAAACTCTGCATTCTCACCTACATAAGAGGAAATCATTTTTTTGACTTGTTTTCTCTGCAATAAAAGCCCTAATCCAAAGTCATCAACTCCAGCATTATTAGAAATACAAGTCAATCCAAAAACATCCTTTTTGGAAAGTGCTTCTATAGCATTTTCTGGAATTCCAGAAAGTCCAAAACCTCCAACCATAAAGGTCATATTATTTTCAACTCCTTCAAGAGCTTCATCAATATTACTTACAACTTTATTTAACATATCTTAAAATTCTTCTTCATATTCATCATTATTTCCTCCTTGAATTGATTCGCCACAATCAAGTCTATCATCAACTGATTGAGGAATATCAAAATCAATTGGATAAATTCCCGTCTCCAAAGTGTCAGCATAAACTCTCTGCATATATTCTGCAAAAACTGGTAATGCCATATTTGCTCCCTGCCCATATTGTATAGTTCTAAAATGTGCAGCTCTATCTTCACAACCACTCCAAACGCCCGTTACTAAATTGGGAGTAATGCCCATAAAATAACCATCAGATTGATTTTGAGTAGTTCCTGTTTTACCACCCATTTCATTTTTAAACTCATACTTATAACGTAACCTAACTCCTGTTCCTAAAGTTTTATTTGCAGCAGGACTATAAACTCCATCAACTACTCCTTGTAACATTCGAACCATTAAATCAGCTGTTTCCTTGCTCATTGCTTCTTGAGTTTTGGGAGTAAAATCTTCTAAGATAACTCCATTTTTATCTTCAATTCTTGTTATAAAAATCGGCTCAGTCCAAACGCCTTTATTTACAAATGTAGAGTAAGCCCCAACCATTTCATAAACCGATAAATCAAACGTTCCTAAACACAAAGATGGTACCGCTAATATCTTTGATTGAATTCCAATTTTCTTTGCTAAATCTACCACAGCATGAGGTCCGAATTGTTTCATGATATATGCTGTAACCGTATTGATAGAGTTTGCTAATCCAAATTTTAAAGTAATATTCATTTCGTCAAAATCATTACCAGAATTTTTTGGAGCCCAATCCTTTTCCAATCCCCACCTTGCTTTATCAAATACTACAGGAACATTTGGCATTTCATAACATGGAGAGTAGCCCTCTTGTATTGCTAGAGAATATAAAAATGGCTTAAAAGTTGACCCCACTTGTCTTTTTCCAATTTTTACATGGTCGTATTTAAAATACTTATAACTTATTCCGCCAACATATGCTTTTACAAAGCCCGTTTTAGGGTCCATACTCATCATTCCAGAATGAATAAAAAACTTGTTATACTTTATAGAATCTCTTGGAGATAAAACAGTATCTATTTCGCCACCCCAAGAAAACAAAGACATTGGAACTTTTATTTTGAAAATTTGCTTAATCTCACTTTCTGTTTTTCCAGCTTTTTTGAGCTTTCTATACCTTTCAGAACGTTTCATTCCTGCGTCAATAATAGCATTGATTTGCTCCCATTCAAAATCTTTAGGATATGGTGCTTTACTATACCCTTTCCAGTGTTTGTAAAAGTCCTTTTGAAGTGATGAAATGTGAGATTTAAGCCCTTCCTCTGCGAAAGTTTGGAGGCGAGAATTAATGGTTGTGTAAACTTTTAATCCATCAGTATAAGCATTATAGTTTGTTCCATCTGGCTTGGTATGATTGGAACACCATTCTTTTAATTGCCCCCTTAAATATTCTCTAAAATATGGAGCTAAGCCGTCATTATGACTAGCCTTTTTAAAATCTAAAACAATGGGCTGATTCTTTAGAATATCAAATAATGAATCAGAAATAAACTTATATTTATTCATTTGAGAAAGCACAACATTTCTTCTTCCTTCAGTTAATTCTAATCTTCTATTTGGATTATATAAAGCGGGGTTTTTTAACATTCCTACTAGCATTGCTGATTCTTCAATATCTAAATCAATTGGTTTTTTATTAAAGTAAACTCCAGCTGCAGACTTAATTCCAACTGCATTATTTACCCAGTCAAATCGGTTTAGATACATTGCAAGAATCTCATCTTTTGTATATCTTTTCTCGAGCTGTGCAGCAATAATCCATTCTTTGAGCTTTTGCATTACTCTATCAATACCCGAGCTAGGTTTTTCTGTAAACAACATTTTTGCTAATTGCTGGCTAATTGTACTTGCCCCACCTGAACTGCTTTTTCCTGTAACTGCACCAAAAATTGCTCTTAGTAAAGCGCGTCCGTCTATGCCTGAATGTTCTCTAAAACGAATATCCTCAGTTGCTATTAAGGCTGTGATTAAATTTTTTGGTATCTCATTGTATCTTGCTCTACTTCTGTTTTCAAAAAAGTATTTTCCCAAAACAACACCATCTTCAGATATGATTTCAGTTGCTAAATTATTCTTAGGATTCTCTAATTGATCAAAAGTTGGTAAAATACCAAAAAGCCCTAATGAAGTAAGCCAAACTAATGAGAAAAGTCCAATAAAAGGCCCCAAAACAACAAGCCATAATATGATTTTTTTTGCTCTAGTCATTTTGCTTTCTGATTATTAATCCAATATCACTAACATGCTCCAAATTTTGTATTTTTTCTTCAGCACCAAATCGCATTGCTTGTTCAATATTTATTGAGTGATTTCCTTTTTTTGAGAATACTTTATTGTTTGCAAACAGATATTCAAACTCTCTGATGTCGCTAAGACCACTTCCTTTCCATTTTCCAATTTTATCAGCTAATTCAAGCTCAATAGTATCGTTCAAATCTCCTGATAGAAAAAGGAATAAGTTTTGGTATTCGTAATCAACAGTATGACGAACTAAAATACTCATTTCATATGAGCTTAAAGTATCTGAAATATTGTAATTAAAAGTTATAACACTATCAGTGTTCCATGATTTTTCTTCAAAAGAATTATGACTTTCATAAACTGTTTTATCACAAGAAAAAAAAACAAATAACAAAAAAATGCAGATCGTATTACGCATTCTTATTTGGTTTATTTTCTTGCCTTCTTTGTTGTGCTTTGGCTTTGTTTTTTTTATAATTTTCTCTTCTTTCTGGTCGTTTTCTTTTTTTGCTTTTCTTAGGATTTTTCTTATCAAATCTATTGATATTATCTTGGCCCATAGCGTCTTCAAAACTCACTTCAACAACTTCTTCTTCTGCAGTAAAATCATCAAAACTTACAGGAATGTTTCCTTTTTTATTTAACTCAATAAGCTGTTTTACACCATCAACTGGAAGTGCAATAAAATCTCCTGGACTTTCAGCATTATAATAAAACATTAGTCTTTTAAATACATCCATCTTTACAAATTTCCCAATTCCTTTTTGGGTTTTCAATTGCACTTTATTACTTGGAAAGTCTTTAAGCGCCTCGACATAACCATCAAGCTCAAAGTTCAAACAACACTTTAACCTACCACATTGCCCTGAAATTTTTTGAGGATTTATTGAAAGTTGTTGATACCTAGCTGCACTAGTTGAAACTGAAGGAAACTCTGTCATCCAAGTAGAGCAACAAAGCTCTCTACCGCAGCTCCCAATTCCTCCAATTTTAGCAGCCTCTTGCCTTACTCCAATTTGCCTCATATCTACACGAACACCAAATTGCCTAGAATATTCTCTAATTAATTCTCTGAAATCAACTCTTTTATCAGCAGTGTAGTAAAAAGTAGCTTTTGAATTATCTCCTTGAAATTCCACATCAGCCAACTTCATCTCAAGCTTAAAATCTTCAATAATTCTTTTTGCCTTTTCAAGTATGCTATCCTCTCTTTCAATGGCTCCTTTTTGTTTTTCAATATCTGTTTCTGAGGCTAAGCGATATAATTTTTTAAGAGGGTCCTTTTTAGTATCTCTATTTTTTCTAGTAATTTGAAGTGCCACTAATTCTCCAATCATAGTTACTTTTCCAATATCATGCCCAGATTTATCTCCCTGAACAGCCACAATGTCTCCATGTTTTATGTGAATATTTTCTGTATTTGTATAAAAATCTTTTCTGTCTCCTTTAAATTGTACTTCAATTAGGTTAGAGTTATCAGTTTTGGGCCCATCAATTTGGTAAAGCCAATCAAATACTGAACTTACTCCACATCCTCTAGATTCTGAAACTTCACATGTATCACAGCCTCCTCCGCTTCCACAACTCATATTTTATAATTTTATTTAAGTGCAAATTTACGCTTAACTTTTAAGAATTTTACCATTTTTAATGATAGCTCAAAAAATAAAATTTTTGCATTTGCATTTCTGTTAATTGATTTTATTGATTTTTCTAATTCTTCCACAATCATAACACTATTTTCTTCATGTATGAAGGGTGAAAATTTACTTATAAAAGCATGCTCTTTTTCGTTTGTTTTTGAAAGTGATGAGTTTGCAAAGTTCAAAATTAAACACTCTCTGATCATTTTTATAGCATAAGATGAAAACAAATTTTGGTGCTTTCTACCCATTGTTGAGATTTTATCCACCCATTTTGAGATTCCACCAACATCCATTTTGTATGCAAGCCTCATCCATACTGAGAACTCCTCAAATAAATCTAAAATCCCTTCGGTACCCTTGTGAATTTTAATCATTTTCCCTAAGTCAGCATCTGAAATATTTTTAAGCTGTTTTGCTTTTTCAAGAGTAATCCCTCCAAAATAATGGACAATATCTTCATTAGTGAAATCAGGGATTTTTAAAGTTTGTAAGCGTGAGATGATTGTTGGTAATAAATTATTTGCATCTTCAGAGACCAAAATAAAAATTGTCCCTTTTGGGGGTTCTTCAAGTAGTTTTAACAATTTATTAGCAACTGTAAGATTCATTCTTTCTGGCATCCATATAAGAACAACTCTATATTTAGCTTCATAGTTTTTAAGACTCAATTTTCTTTGAATAGATGCTGCCTCATCAATATAAATAGACCCTTGTTGACCCGTTTTATTCTCGGTGCCAAAAGAATCAATCCAATCATTTATGCTAATATACTGATTTGATAAAATTAACTCTCTCCACTGATTTACAAAACTATCACTAGTTGGGTTTTTTGCCCCATTCACTTTTAAAACAGGAAAAATTAAATGCAAATCTGGGTGAGATAAATTAGAAAATTTCAGACATGATGAACAAGATCCGCAAGAATCATTCACAGTTTTCTTTTCACAATTTAAATATTGAGAATACGCAATGGCAAGAGCTAATTTTGCACTACCACTTTTTCCTGAAAAAAGTTGTGCATGACTTATTCGATTGTTCTTAACCGCCTCAATCAGTTCCTTTTTTACAGCATTATTACCTATTATATGCTTAAATAACATTTAAAATTTCTTTCTGTCAAATGTAAAAAAAATGTACTGATTTATAGCATTTATTTTACTTTTGCAAAATGAAAAACATACAAGACATCTCACTAGATGGCAAAAGAGTTTTAATACGTGTAGATTTTAATGTTCCTTTGGATGAACATTTTAATATTACTGATAACAGTAGAATACTTGCTGCACTACCAACAATTAAAAAAGTTATTTCCTGTGGGGGTAAGGCAATAATAATGTCCCATCTTGGTAGGCCAAAAGATGGGTTTGAGGAAAAGTTTTCATTAAAACACATTGTAAATCAGTTATCAAAATTATTAGATAGAACTGTAGCTTTTAGTAACGATTGCATTGGAGAAAGCGCTACTGCAGATATTTCTAAATTGGAGAATGGAGATGTGTTGGTTTTAGAAAACTTAAGGTTTTATAAAGAAGAAAAATTAGGAGATATCAAATTTGCTGAACAGCTTTCTGAACTTGCTGATATTTATATCAATGATGCATTCGGAACTGCTCATAGGGCTCATGCTTCTACCGCAATTATTGCAGATTTTTTTCCAAACAATAAATATTTTGGTTTCTTACTGAGTGGTGAAATTGAATCATTAGAAAAGTCACTTACTACGCCAAAAAGGCCGTTTACTGCAATTATTGGTGGAGCTAAAATTACAGGTAAAATTGATGTTATAAAGTCCCTTTTTGATAAGGTTGATAGTTTAATTATTGGAGGGGGTATGGCTTATACTTTTGCCAAAGCGTGTGGTGGTAATATCGGTAATTCTTTGATTGAAGAAGAGAAAATTGCCCTTGCAAAGCAGCTTATTGAAGACGCAAAAAACAAAGGTGTAAAATTACTTTTACCAACTGATTCGGTAAATGCTGATGATTTTAATAATAATGCTAATATCAATATTACTGACATCAAAAATATTACTAATGAATACATGGGGCTAGACATAGGACCAGATAGTATTGCTAGTTTTTCGGGTATAATTAAAAACTCTAAAACAATAATTTGGAACGGGCCAATGGGGGTTTTTGAAATGGAAAATTTCTCTAAAGGAACCAAAGAAATTTGTGAGGCAATTTGTGAGGCAACAGAAAATGGAGCGTTCTCATTAATAGGTGGAGGTGATTCAGTATCTGCAGTAAAGAAATTTGGGTTTGCAGATAAAGTATCTTATATTTCAACCGGTGGTGGGGCGATGCTAGAATACTTAGAGGGTAAAGAGCTTCCCGGTGTTGTTGCTATTCAGAAGATTTAGCGTTATTTAGCTTGTTCTTAACTTCATCTGCACTTTTTTCTACTTTATCTAAAATTGTAGCTTTATACTTGTTAATTTCTGGTGTTATCAAAAGTGATACTTTTTGGATGGTTTTTAACAGAGCTGACTCGTCTTGCGTTTTTTTATCTATCAAATCATAATCCGTGACCATTACAAAAAGAAAACTGAAAATCACTACAACTTTTAAAAACCCAAAAATAGCTCCTAAAATCCTACTAACAAAACCTAATCCTAAAGCTTTTGTTGATTTATCAATAATATAACCTAACGTTTTTATCATCAACACGCTTACAATAAACAAGGTTGCAAATGATATTATTGGTATAAACTGCTCATATCTTGCTAAAAATTCTTCAAATTTTGGATGGAGATAATAAGAAAAATTAAGAGCTATATAAACCCCAATAATTAAACCTAACAAACCAGTAATCTCCTTTATAAGTCCATTAGTAAATCCTTTAATTAAACCATAAAGCAAGGGGATTGCGATAACAATATCTAATGAATTCATTTGGTAAAGATATTAAAACTTACTTTTGCAAAATGGAAGATATAAATAAAAAGTGGGATGCTTTAATTAAAAAGCTAGAAAAACAGTTTGATGATGAAATGACTCTTAAGGGAATTCTATACTTAATTGGAATTCAAGAGTTAAATTTTGAAAGCTATCGTTTTAGTAGAGAAGAAAAATTAGATGTATTACATGTCGCAACATGTAGGGTTTTGTGTTCGTTTGGATATTATAAATTTGATAGTATTGATGAGGATGGTTGGCCACATTTTACTGAATTAAAAGCAGTAAAAAACCTAACAGAAAACCAACAGGGTTTATTAATGCAAGAGGCTATTTTAAAATACCTTGCTTAGTTTCTAATTTCTACAACTTGAGTTGTAATCTCTCCTTCTTTTATATTAATAATATTAGCTCCCATGCGCTCAATATTATTGTCAACTTTCCATAAAGCAGAAATATTCAGTATCATCCCTAGGGGTAAAGTAAATTCTGCTCTCCCGTTATCATCAGTCCAATCAGCAACAAAAATATCTGAAATTTGACCTTGTGTGCTATACACCGTATCTAAATTAGACTTAACCATATAGTCAAAGGTGTCATAATTATCAGGGTTATATGTGTAAAGTGAGTTTTTTAAAGGCATGGCGTGTAGCACAATTCTTGCATTTGAAATTGGAAGACCTGCATCATTTTTAACAACAATTGCTGCTATAGTTTCTTTTTCTTTTTTACAAGAACTAAAGTTTGTTACAATCACTAGGGCAAAAAACCCTAATAATACTGACTTTAAAATTTTATTTAGCATAATTATTGTTTCTTTGTGTTTAGATAAGCAAAGATATACAATTTATTACAATGTTAGAAACAGTTAAAGAATTACTACAAGAGGTTAATAGTTTTAATCCAAAATCTGAAAAGGAAGTAGACTTTTTTCGTCTGAAATTTTTAGGAAAAAAAGGAAAACTGAACGAGCTTTTTGCTGATTTTAAAAGCGTTCCTAATGAAAGTAAAAAAGAATTCGGACAGGTAATAAATATGCTTAAACAAAATGCTCAAGCGAAAGTTGACACTTACAAAGGAACTTTTGAAACAGAAAGTAATGATAGTGAAATTGACCTTACAAGGCCTGTTTCTTTGGATAATTTAGGTAGCAGACATCCTATTTCACTAGCAAGAAACCAAATTGTAGATATTTTTAACAGAATTGGATTTACAGTAAGTGAAGGGCCAGAAATAGAAGATGATTGGCATAATTTTACTGCTTTAAATCTACCAGAAGAACACCCGGCAAGAGATATGCAGGACACATTTTTTATACAAACTAGTCCTGATGTATTGCTAAGAACCCATACCTCATCCGTTCAAGTGAGATATATGCAAGAAAACAAACCTCCAATCAGAACTCTTTCTGCTGGTAGGGTTTATAGAAATGAAGCAATTTCAGCAAGGGCTCATTGTATTTTCCATCAAATAGAAGGTTTGTATATTAATAAAAATGTAAGTTTTGCAGACTTAAAACAAGCACTATTGTATTTTGCAAAAGAAATGTTTGGAGAAAAAACAAAAATAAGATTACGACCTTCTTTTTTTCCGTTTACAGAACCAAGCGCTGAGGTAGATGTAAGTTGTAATATTTGCAACAGTAAAGGTTGCAATGTTTGTAAATACACGGGTTATTTAGAAATTTTAGGATGCGGAATGGTAGACCCTAATGTATTGGAAAACTGTGGAATTGACTCTAAAAAATATACAGGTTATGCCTTTGGAATGGGAGTTGAAAGAATTGCCATGCTAAAATATGGAGTAAAAGATTTGCGCCTGTTTTTTGAAAATGATGTGCGTTTCTTAAAGCAGTTTGATAAAAGCATTTAGCCTTTAAATCGTAAAAAGAATCAAAACTTCATATGCACATCAAGATGCATTAATCAAGTAACTTTATATTAACAAAATCAATAAGTAAATGTGGAAATTATTTTATTCTTCTTAGCCAGTTTTGTTTTATCTTTTTTTCTCTATCTAAAACTCCAATCGTAAGTGTGTAAGTTTTCTGCTGAGTGTCTTAGTAAATCAATTGCTCCTCTTACATCCTCTTTGTGTACCATTTCAATAGATTGATGTATGTGTCTTGTTGGTATAGAAACTGCGCCCGCAATACATCCTCCTGGATTCATTCTTTGTATTCCTGCTGTATCTGTTCCTCCTGCAGGTAATATTTCTAATTGTGTTTTCATCTTCTTCTTTTTAGATAGCTCCTTCATGTATTTTACCATTCTATAATCACAAACAGTAGCAGAGTCCATCACTTTAATACAAGCCCCCCCACCCAAAGCAGAAACTTGTTCTTGTTTTGTGCTCCCTGGAGTGTCCCAAGCAATAGTTGTATCTAAACCAAAACCAAAATCAGGGTTTATGTCCATAGAAGAAACATTTGCCCCTCTAATTCCAATCTCCTCTTGCACAGTAAACACTCCATACACATCATAAGGGGGTGTTTCTTTCATTTCACGGAACATCTCAATTAAAATAAAAACAGATACTCTATTATCTAGCGATTTACAATTTATACAGTCGCCCATTTCAATTAATTCACTACTTCTAGTAATGGTGTCACCAACTGAAATGATTTTATCTAATTCTTTTTTTGATCTTCCTGTGTCAATAAAATAATCTTTAATAGTAGGTGTTTTTGCTCTATCTGCAGCATTCATTAAATGGATTGGCTTACCTCCCATCACTCCAATTATATCTTCTTTACCGTGTATAATTACTCTTTGGGCAGTTAAAGTTTTTGGATCAAAACCACCTAAAGTATGAAAATAAACAAATCCTTTATCATCAACATGAGTAACAATAAAGCCAATCTCATCCATGTGAGCGCCAATCATTACTCGTTTTCCTTCTTTTCCTTTTTTTATTGCCACAACATTTCCCATGTTGTCTATTCTTATCTCGTCTACTAAGGGCTCTACCTCTCTTAGTACAATTTCTCTTACTCTTTGTTCGTGTCCTGGCGCTCCTGCAACCTTACAAATTTCTGCTAATAATTCTGTATTTATCATTTTTGGTGTTTATTTAACCTTACTAATTTTCATCATGTTTGTCATGCCCATATCTTTAGCGGGCATACTCGCCAAATTTACAACTAAATCACCTTTTTTAAGGTATTTACCTCCTTTTAATATTTCTTTTGTTTCTCTAATGGTTTGATCAGTTGTTGTTCCTCTGTCATAATAGAACCCCTGAACTCCCCAAACTAAACTAAGTGTATTTAAAATCGTATGATTATTGGTGAAAGCATAAATAAAAGCTTGGGGCCTAAAACTTGAAGTTTTAATGCTATTAAAGCCAGAATAAGTAATTGAAATTATTGCTTTAGCGTTTGTGTTTTCCGCAATATCACAAGCATGAGAGCAGATAGCATTGCTCAACAATCTACTGTTATTTATCAATGGCCTAACTACTTTATTCTGAGAAATACTATGCTCACTCGCTTCGATATCCCTAATAATTTCCCTCATTGTATCTACTGCTTTCAACGGATGTTTCCCTATCGATGTTTCTCCAGAAAGCATTACCGCGTCGGCCCCGTCAATTACTGAGTTAGCAACATCATTAACTTCTGCTCGTGTAGCTGTTGGACTTTCAAGCATGCTTTCGAGCATTTGTGTTGCAATAACGACTGGCCTAGCATTTATAATGCATTTGTTTACTATCATCTTTTGATATACAGGAACTTTCTGAGGAGGGACTTCAACGCCCAAATCACCTCTAGCAACCATTATTGCGTCGGCTACATTAATAATTTCATCTATATTTTTTATTGCTTCAGGTTTTTCAATCTTAGCAATTACCTTGTGGGGTAAGTTTCTTTTTGCAATTATCTCCTTCAGAATACGAATATCATCAGCCTTTCTTACAAATGAAAGTCCAACCCATTCAATTTTTTCTGACAACACAAACTCTAAATCTTCTTTGTCTTTTTTGGTAAGACAAGGAAGAGAGATTGGCGTATTGGGTAAGTTTACGCCTTTTCTTGATTGCAAGGACCCTCCAAAAACTACTTTTAAAACTACCGTGTCTTTTTTATTTGTACTAACTACCTTAAGTGTTAATTTTCCGTCATCTAACAATACTTTATCTTCTACATTAACATCTTTTGCAAAATTCTGGTAGTTGATGTAAATGCAGTCTTTTTTATCTTTAGTGCTAAAAATCACTTGATTCCCTTTGACAAGATTTATTGGATTTTTAAATTCTCCAACTCTGATTTTTGGTCCTTGTAGGTCCGCTAAAATTGCAGTATGAACATGCAATTCTTGGTTAATTTCTTTAATATTTGAAATTATCTCTATTGCGTCATCATGGGTTAAATGAGAGAAATTTAACCTACAAACATTCACCCCTTTACTAATAATTTTCTTCAGGATTGCTTTTGAAGAAGTCGCTGGACCAATTGTTGCTATTATTTTAGTTTTTCTTATCATGTATTATAAATCTATCACTATTTTTAATTTTTTCTAAGTCTAGTTCAAACACCAAAAGTATGTCATTTATTGCTCTTAATTTGATTAAAAATGACTCTTTTTTATCACACCAAAAGTCATCTTTAATCACTAAAAAGTAATTTACACTTTTTTGTGATGGAATTAAGTAACCCCTCTTAGTTCTGTTAGCGAGAAGGTTAATCTGTGCTCCGCTTTCAGTTATAGTTTTATATCTAGGAAATAATAATTCATCTGTGATCGAGTGCTCATCAGTCATTTCAAAATTTAATAAAAGTGCGTCATTTAAATTCCAGCACAGTTTATACGCTTTGCAATGGCTGTTTATTGCTAAAACAACAAATTCAAATTCTTGATCACATTCTAATGTGTAGTGCATTTTCATTAGGGCTAAAATACAATTTTATAAGCTTTTTTGGCTGCTTTTTGTTCGGCTTCCTTTTTTGATGATCCCCCTGCTTCTGCAATTTTATTTTTATTAAAATAAATTGCAATTAAAAATTCTTTCTTATGATCAGGCCCTTCTTGTTTTTCCACCTTATACTCCATATTTATATTCTTCTTTTGGGAATATTTTAACAGTTTACTCTTAAAATCTGTATCTGATAATTCATTTAAAAACTCTGAGGTATAAATATGCTTTTGAACAAATAAGTTTGTTTTACCAAAACCTTTATCTATATAGATTGCGCCTAAAATTGCCTCCAAAGTATTTCCAAAAACACTAAGAGGTATTTTATTCAATTTACTTTTAATCTCTTGAGCTGGAATTAACTTTTTACCAACCAGGTTCAAGTGTCTTCTTCCTACAATTATTGCTCTTTTTTGAGACAAAAAACCCTCTGCTTCATTTGGATAATCATTAAACAATGCTTCTGAAACTATAGAGGATAGAATCGCATCACCTAGGAATTCTAATCTCTCGTTATGATTGTTCTTATTGGAAGATTTATGAATAAATGCTTGTTTATAAATTTCATTTTCAGAATTATAACCTAGTAATTCGGATAAAAAAAGCTCACCTTTATTTTTAAAAGTGAGCTTTGATATTATTGTTTTAAATAAGCTTATGATTCGTATTTTTTAAATAGCAAAGAGGCGTTATGTCCTCCAAATCCAAAAGTATTAGTAAGCGCATAATTAATTTTTCTTTTTTGTGCTGTATTAAGTGTTAAATTCAACTTATTGTCAATATTTGAATCATATGTTTTATGATTTATTGTAGGAGGAATGGTGTTGTTTTTTACGGCCATTATACAAGCAATAGACTCAATTACTCCAGCAGCACCCAAAAGATGACCTGTCATTGATTTAGTTGAGCTAATATTTAAATTATATGCATGCTGTCCAAATAAATCCTTAATTGCCTTTGTTTCCGCAATATCTCCAAGGGGCGTAGATGTTCCATGAACATTTACATAATCAATATCTGTAACATCAACACCAGCGTCTTCAATAGCTATTTTCATTACGTTTCTTGCACCTCCCCCTTCTGGGTGTGGAGCTGTAATATGATGTGCATCTGCTGTTAATCCTCCCCCAACTACTTCTGCATAAATTGTTGCTCCCCTTTTTATTGCATGCTCATATTCCTCCAGCACAATTGCTCCAGCCCCTTCTCCCATTACAAAGCCATCCCTATCTTTATCAAATGGGCGAGACGCTGATTGTGGGTCATCATTACGTGTTGATAGAGCCATCATTGCGTTAAAACCTCCCATTCCTGTTTCAAAAATACAAGCCTCAGAACCACCAGCAATAAAAATATCTGCCTTATTCCATTTAATATAATTAAATGCGTCAATTAATGCATTTGTTGATGAGGCGCAAGCTGAAACAGTAGTAAAGTTTGGACCTCTAAAACCATATTTTATTGAAATATGACCAGCAGGAATATCAGAGATTAATTTTGGAATAAAAAATGGACTATATCTAGGAATTCCACTCCCCTTTGCAAAATCAGAAGCTTCTTGTTGAAATGTTTTCATTCCTCCAATCCCAGAACCCCAAATAACTCCAGCTCTATCTAAATCTATACCCTCAATATTTAAATGCGAATCATTTATTGCCTCATCGGCTACAACCATAGCATACTGGCAAAAAGGATCCATTTTTCTTGCTACTTTTTTGTGTAAAAAATTAGTAACTTCAAAATCTTTTAGCTCGCAAGCAAATTGTGTTTTAAAATTTGAGGCATCAAAATTTGTGATTGGTGCGGCACCACTCACTCCATCAACTAATGATTTCCAATAATCTTGTAAATTGTTACCTATAGGAGTTAGGGCTCCTATTCCTGTAACAACTACTCTTCTGCTTTTCATGTTTAGTTAGGCTTTCGCTTCTTCAATAAAAGAAACGGCATCACCAACTGTTGCAATTGCTTCAGCCTTATCGTCTGGAATTTGAATGTCAAATTCTTTTTCGAACTCCATAATAAGTTCTACTGTATCTAAAGAATCTGCTCCTAAATCATTTGTAAAACTTGCGGTAGCTGTTACCTCACTAGCATCAACTCCTAGGTTATCAATAATAATTGCTTTTACTGTTTCTGCTATATCTGACATGTTAATATTTTTTTAGTTAATAAGGTGCAAATAAAACTATAATATAAAGAATTTGCAAACTTTCTTATTTTCTATTTTAACATCTGTTTGTTTATACTATTTTTGATAAAAATTTTAAGCAGTGAAAAAGTTAGCAATTTTTGGTTCTGGAGCGGGAAGTAATGCTGAGAATATTTGTGATTATTTCAACAAATCATCTGATATTAAGGTGGTGATGATGTGTACAAATAGAAAAAATGCGTTTATTATAGAAAGAGCTAAAAAATTGAATATTCCAATGGTAATTATATCAAAAACTGAGCTTGAAAATTTTGATGATTTAGCTAAAATACTGGAAAAATATAAGGTTGATTATATTATTTTAGCTGGGTTTTTATTAAAAATACCTTCAAAAATGCTTGAAAAGTACCAAAATAAGATTATTAATATTCACCCCTCTTTACTACCTAAATATGGCGGAAAGGGGATGTATGGGAAAAATATTTATAAAGCAGTTTTAGAAAACAAAGAAGTTGAAAGTGGAATTAGTATCCATTTTGTAAATCAAAATTATGATGAGGGGGAGATTATTTTCCAAGAAAGTTTTATTCTTTCTCCTGATGAAAGCTTAAATAGTTTAACTACTAAGGTTCACGAATTAGAACAATCTTTATTTCCTAAAATTATTGAAAAAACATTATTTTCCTTATGAGTATAATTATTTATACTGATGGCTCTGCTAAAGGAAATCCTGGAAATGGTGGTTATGGAATTGTAATGTTGAGTGGTAGTTTCCGTAAAGAATTAAAGCAAGGGTTTAAGTTGACCACCAACAATAGAATGGAGTTATTGGCTGTGATAATTGCTCTTGAAAGTGTAAAAAAAGAAGATTCTGAAATTACAATTTACTCTGACTCAAAATATGTTATTGATTCAGTAGAAAAAAAATGGGTGTTTGGTTGGGAGAAAAAGAACTTCAATAAAAAGAAAAATCCTGATTTATGGATTAGATTTCTTAAAGTATATAGAATGCAAAAAGTTTCTTTTATCTGGGTAAAGGGTCATGCTAATGATAAGGAAAATGAAAGGTGTGATTTTTTAGCGGTTGAAGCTGCTGATAGCCAAATCCTATTAACCGATCACTGGTATGAAAATAATGTGGCTAATAAAGGTAATTCTTTATTTTAAAGGAATATCAAACTTAACCAAATTAACAAACTCTTTAATTCTTGCGTTAACATCATCCTGATGAATTTCAGTTAACTTCTGTGTTCCAAATTTCTCCACACAAAATGATGCCATTGCTGAGCCGTTAATTACTGCCCTCTTCATGTTTTCAAACGAAACATCATTAGTTTGAGCTAAATAACCAATAAATCCTCCCGCAAAAGAGTCTCCTGCTCCTGTTGGATCAAAAACTTCTTCTAAAGGTAATGCTGGGGCAAAAAACACTTCCTTATTGTTAAATAATAATGCACCATGCTCACCTTTTTTAATTATTAAATATTTAGGTCCCATTGCTAATATTACTTTTGCTGCTTTAACTAACGAATATTCACCAGAAAGCTGACGCGCCTCTTCATCATTAATAGTAAGAACATCAACTTCTTTTAGTGCTTCTTTGAGGTCATCCATAAAAAGATCCATCCAAAAATTCATAGTATCCAAAACAATTAATTTTGGCCTTTTTTTCATTTGATCTAAAACCTTCTTTTGAACTGAAGGCATCAAGTTGCCTAACATTAAAAATTCTGAATCTTTAAATTCTTCTGGCACAATTGGTTCAAAATTTTCTAAAACATTAAGCTGAGTGTCAATTGTGTCTCTATTGTTCATGTTATTATGATACTTACCCGACCAGAAAAAAGTTTTCTCACCTTCTTTTATTTGAAGACCTTTAGTGTTTACATTTTTTTTATTTAACATTTGAATAGTATCTTTAGGAAAATCTTCTCCAACCACAGATACTAAATTTAATTTATTTGTAAAAAAAGATGATGACAAGCAAATATATGTTGCTGCCCCTCCAACTATTTTTTCTGTTTTTCCAAAAGGTGTTTCAATCGCGTCGAAAGCTACTGTACCAACTACTAAAATACTCATAAAAATTTTTTTGCAAATATATTGTATTATTTAATCCTTTCTTATACTTTTGCTGCCGTTTTTAACAAACACTCCTCCTTAGCTCAGCTGGTTAGAGCATCTGACTGTTAATCAGAGGGTCCTAGGTTCGAGTCCTAGAGGGGGAGCAACATATAATGATAAAACGGTTATACTTTTATGGTGTAGCCGTTTTTTAATTAAAACACTTCGTTCAAACACCCTATGTTATATAGTAGGAGATATTCTTGTGATTATAGGGGGATTAAAAAACCAAAAACAACTAAAAAAATTCTTTCCATCTAAAATAAATTTTAAACAAAAAATCCAACTATAAAAGTTGGACTTTTTGCATATTAACCAAAAAATGTGTTTCACTCTTTGATTTTTTTATCTACTTACAATAACGCTGTTTTGCGCAGTAATATTGTTCTTAAACTCCACGCCATCAATATTATATACAATTATCTCTTTTATGGTACACACCCATTTGTTATCAAAATCATCAATAAATAATGAGTTTACAAGCGTTTTTTTGTCGCTTATTCTATGTTTTTTCCAATCTACTCCATCAAAAGATACAACGCCCTTATCAGTTCCCACCCAAATTTGATCGTAATCATCATAAACCAAGGATTTAATTGTATTTGTTTTAAGTGGTGTATTTTTTTTATTGAACAAAACCCATTGGTCACCTAGTATCGTAATGATACCTCTTTTTGTTGCTATCCATTTTTTTCCTTCCCCATCAATTACTATATCCCAAATATTATTATTTGGTAGCTGTGAGTTTTTTGTGTTATAAATTCTCCATATATTATTTGAAAAACTATATAAGCCGCTATTTGTTCCAAGCCAAACGACATCATTATAATCTACATTCATTGATATAAAATCGTCATCAGTTATTCCGTTTTTATCACTTGACAAAATCACTTCAAAATCATTATTATATTTCACCAACCCATTTGATGTTGCTATTAAAATATTATCTTTTATTTTTATGATTTTCCTGATTTTATCAGATGGGAGTTTGCTGTTTTTTGAAGTATAAACATCCCAAGCGTTATTGTCTATTACTAGCAACCCTTCGGTTGTACCAATGTATTTTATGTTACCAATTATTTTTATTGATAAAATCTTGTTAGAAGGTAGTTCGCTGTTTTTAGATGTGATTGTATGCCACCTTTTTCCATTGTAACAAATTAAACCCTCAAGTGTTCCTATCCAATTTAATCCAGTATCATCAGTTGCAATTGCAGTAATATTTTGATCAGGAATAGGGGTGTTTGAGAAATTTTTTATTTTTTTTCTTTCTGTTTGTGCAAAAAGTAAAAGTGGTAAAGTAATAGTTATTAGTAAAAATTGTTTCATAGTCGTTTCCCGTTACTTTGATTAACGACTATATTTTAGGAAGGTTACGAAACACTATTTTTTCTTTTTAAAAAGTCTACTTTTTCCTTTTTTAGTTTTTCCTCCAACCCTATCTCCATCTTTATAAAGCACTAAATTCCATTTTGTTTTTTTCTTTTCTTTTGTTTTAGTAGACGACACATCATAATCAGCACATTTTAGAGTTGAAGTACCGTTAAATGTTTTCTTTTTCGTTCTGCATGACGACAAAATCAAAAAACTTAACACCAAAATAATGATATGTTTACTTTTTATTAGCACTTGATGGTAAAATTACTATTATTTTTGCTACAATAATATGAAGAAAAAGAAAAAGTCGAAGAAAAATAGAAAAGGTGAGTTTTCAAACACTCGTCTATATGATTTGTTATTAGTGATTTTTAGAGAAAATTCTAAAAAGAAGCTAAATTACAAACAGGTTGGTAAAATTTTAAAAATTAAAGAAATGGGTGTGAAAATCCAGATAATTGATGTGATGAAAGATATGGTTTTATCAGGTGTTTTAGAGGAAACTCAAAGGGGTGCGTTTAGGTTGACGGAAAAAACATCAAAAATTATTACCACTATAAAAAACACTAATCAAAGAGGTGTTTATGCAAATATTGATGATGAAAATGAGGTTTTCATCCCAAAAGAATACAGTCAATTTGCTTTGGTTGGTGATGAAGTGGAGGTGTTACTTTTTATAAAAAGAAAGAAAAAACAAGAGGGAGAGGTTGTAAGTGTTATTAAAAGAAAAAAGACCGAATTTGTTGGTGTAATAGACAATTCGTTATCAAATTATTTTTTAATAATTGATGATAGAAGGGTTTATTTTGATGTTTTTATACCACCAAAATCAGTTAGAAAAGAATACTTAAACAAAAAAGTATTGGTACAAGTAGAGGATTGGAATGAAAATTATAAAAACCCTATTGGTAAGGTTATTCAAATAATTGGAGAAATTGATGACCATAATACTGAAATAAACTCAATTCTTTATAATTATGGTTTTTCACCAAAATTCCCAAAAGAAGTTGAAAAATCAGCAAATAGTATAACTAAAAAAATTTCAGCTGAAGAAATTAAGAATCGTTTAGATATTAGAACAACAACTACTTTTACTATTGATCCAGAGGATGCAAAAGACTTTGATGATGCATTATCAGTAAAAAAACTAACTAATGGAAATTGGGAAGTAGGAGTGCATATTGCTGATGTATCACATTATGTAAAAAAAGGGAGTGTTATTGACAAAGAAGCTGTTGAAAGGGCTACTTCTGTTTATTTGGTAGATAGAGTTGTTCCAATGCTTCCTGAAATACTATCTAATAATATATGTTCATTAAAACCAAATGTTGATCGTTTAGCCTACTCGGTTTTGTTTGAAATGGATGAAAAAGCAAGTTTGGTTGATTACAAAATAGCAAAAACCGTTATTCATTCTGATATTCGTTTTACTTACCAAACAGCACAGGATGTTATTGATAATAAAAAAGGAGATCTTTCGGTTGAGTTGCTTTTGTTAGATAAATTATCTAAAGTACTAAGAATAAAAAGACAAAAAAAAGGGTCAATAAATTTTGAAAGCACTGAGGTTAAATTTATTTTAGATAAAAAAAATAATCCTATAGATGTTTATTTTAAAGAGAGTTTATCAACCAATCATTTGATTGAGGAGTTTATGCTTTTAGCAAACAAAACAGTTGCTAAACATATTGATTTTCCAAAAAAAGACGCTAAATCATTTGTGTATAGAATTCATGATTTACCAGATAAAGATAGAATTTCAACTTTAAATAATATTGTAAAAAAGTTTGGGCACTCTATAGATAATGAAAATTCAAATAAACTTTCACAGTCATTAAATGATTTACTTAAAAAAGTGAAAGGTAAAAAAGAACAACAGATGGTTGAAACATTAACTATTCGCTCAATGGCAAAAGCTGTTTATTCAACCAATAATATTGGTCATTTTGGGTTGGCTTTTGATTATTACTCTCATTTTACTTCTCCAATTAGAAGATACCCTGATTTAATAGTTCATAGGTTACTAGAAGATTATACTAATGGTGCTATTTCAGTAGTTAAAGAAAATTTAGAGAAGGTTTGTAAGCACTGTTCTGAAATGGAAAAAATAGCATCAACAGCTGAACGTGATTCTATTAAGTTTATGCAGGTTAAGTTTTTAAAAAATAAAATTAGTTTTGTTTATGATGGTGTGATTTCAGGAGTTACAGAATGGGGATTATATGTTGAAATTACTGAAAACAAATGTGAAGGTTTGGTAAAAGTAAGTAGTATTAAGGATGATCATTATATTTTTGATGAAAAAAAATATGCCCTAATTGGATACCGAACAAAGTCCAGTTACCAAATAGGGCAAAAAGTAAAAATTCAAATTCAAAGAGCCGACTTAGAAAGAAGGCAAATGGATTTTATTTTAGTTTAATTAATTTTTAATTAATTTTCTTGTTTCATTCAGTTTTTTTCCTTCAAACTTAATTTGGTATACTCCTTTTGCAAGGCTTGAAATATCTAAATATTCTTTATTTGAAATTCTATTTTCCAATACTAAACCTGCCTTAATATCATATATTTTTATAGAAGTGTTTTCTTCTGTTAAGTTTGAAATGTAAATTTTATCATTAGATGGGTTGGGATAAATATTTACTATATCCGGACCATTTAATTCCGTTCCAATACTAGTTGTTGCACAAGAAGGATTTAATCCTGTGCTAATTGAATTTGTAATATTTGTTGATGATGCATTATCAATTTCATTGTTATCATTAATAAACATTCCTACTATATGAATTTGTGATTGATCCCAAGAAGGATCTAAAGTAAATTCAAAACAAATAGTTTCACTATCTCCCGTAATATATGAATTTGAGGTTAATGGTTCTCCCATAAATCCTGGAGCAACACTTCTAGCTACATGGCGATAAATCATTTGCGAAGCAGGTACATTTGATGGCATATTAGCCCAATCTGTTCCATCCACATCTATTAAAGAACCATTAGCTCCTCCACTGTATGAATTTGATTGATAGTAAGAAGTAGCGGTTCCTGTAACAGAATCTTCAACCAATACACATGCTAATTTATAATTACCATTTATGTTATTTTGAATATCAACAGTTAGAGAAACTTTTAAAGTATTTCCATTTAATTCTGCTCCGTTTGTAATAATTCCATTTGGTTCAACAATAATTCTTTGAAGAAAGTCTTGCTTAAAGTTTCCTGGATCTATATCTACTCCTCTATCTACTAATCCACTTGGGTAACCAGAAATATAAGGGGCCATGCCATTATCATAATCTGGATCAGTCATAGGATCTCCGTTATGTACTGCTATTCCTTGCCAATATCCTTCATAATCTTTATCCATCCAATTTAATGCTACTGCTCCCCTTGGACACCAACCACACCATGTACCTGTAGCTTCCTCTCCAATAACTAATTTACCTTCTGCTGGAATTATAGCCTCTATTTGAATTGACATAATATCATCTGAACTATCATCATCAGGTCCTAAATTATTAACATTATAAACAGTAGCGGTTCCTATATTAAAACCACCTCCTAATATTATTGAATTACTCATATTTACTGTGTAAATATCTTGAGTTGACATATTTACTCCGGTTATATTTTCTGTTATTGTAGTTCCATTATATTCAAAATCAACATCAAAAGACGTAATATTAGATATACCTAAATTTCTAACATCAACAGATGGATTTCTATCTTGTCCTTGTATTCCTGTTATTGGGTTAACTAATATAACTTGAGCATTCAAATCTTCTAAATTTGGTTCTATATATGACCAACAAACATCATCTATATAAAATTGGTGACCTATAATAGGATATAAATCTAAGGAAGCAATCTTATTTACAGAGTTAGTAAAACTTCCTTGACTTTGGTTATCTATAAATAATTCCCAATTATTATTAGTTAAATCACAAACTAGTTTTAACTCAAACCAAACTTCTTCTGGATATGTAGTAGTTAAATAATTAAAACCATTTCCTGTGTTTTCTAAAATTAAAGAACCTAAATCCATTTTACAATCTAAAGACCATACATTTCCTGGAATATTCTCTGCTTGAAAATTAAAATATGCTCCTGTTCCTGTATTAACATAAAACATTGAAGAATATTCAAAAACACCAATATCATAAGGGGCCGCAGTTCCAAAAGGTAATACTATATCTTGAGCTCCTTGAGTAGCACCAGAGAATAAATATAAAGAATTTGAACCACTATAACTTAGATTACTATTTATATTAGCATCATCTGCAAAAGGTGCAGTTGTTCCACTCATTAATTCCCCCCAAGTATTCCAATTAGATAAAGTTTGAGCAACTGGATCTCCATTTTGATATGAATCAAAATTTTCACATATACTTGCTTGAGGTGAAGTAGAAGAACAAGGTCCATATATCCATGAAGTTACTCCTCCAAAATTTTCAGCTACACAATCATTACTATATTCTACACCATTGCATCCACAAACTGGGTCATATATCATAGTACATATAGCAGTAAGATCAATTAAGCTACTATCCACACATGTTGTTTGAGAATTTGAATTGAAAAAAAAGAATATTCCAATTAATAAAGTAATTATTTTTTTCATAGTTTTAAATTTATTAGTGAGTTGTAAAAGTACAATAATTTTATAAAAATTAAAAATTGAGTTTAGTTTTAGATTATATTATATATATAGTTTATTTTTAAAATAAAAAAGAAAGATAATTTATATATATAAATGTTAAGTCAGTTAATAAATTTAGTTGTAATTTTTAGTTTATATTATCTATTAAAACAAACTCACATATTTTTTTAATAATTGTTAATTTTTAAATTATAATAATCAACTACTTAAACATTATATTAACATTTATTAATAGTTGTTAATAAGCTAAACCAACAGCTTTATTTTAATAAATAAAACTATTTTTACAATTAAATAAAGTTAATAAATGAGTTTAAAAGTAAAATATAAAAAACAATAATTTTTATTGACTTTAAAAATTTATAAAAGCTTAGTTTTTATAATTATAAATAAAAGAGAAGTTGTTTTATTTGGTTACTTATTTATTAACATATTTTTAAAATAAATATTAATAAGTAAAATAAACCTACTAGCTTAAATTTTAAAATTACTAACACACTGTTAAAATAATAAATTATGAAAATAGGGATAGCTTGTGATCATGCAGGATTTGAATATAAAGAAAAACTAAAAAAACTTTTATCTAGTAAAGGTAATGAAATAAATGATTATGGATGTTATTCTTTAGAAAGTGTGGATTACCCAGATTTTGCACATAAATTGGCAGAAAGCATTGAAAATAATGATAATGAATTAGGTATACAATTTTGTGGAACGGGTAATGGAATTAATATGTCGGCTAATAAACACCAACGAATTCGGGCTGCACTTTGTTGGAATATTCACATTGCAGAACAAGCGAGATTACATAATAATGCTAATATTCTTACTATGCCAGCCAGACATTTAGAATGGCAAGAAGTAGAAAAAATTGTAGATACTTTTTTAAATACAGATTTTGAAGGAGGAAGACATGAAAATAGAGTGAATAAAATATCTTGTTGTTAATATGAAAAAATATATATTTATACTTTTTATAGCAATATCAATTTCTTCTTTTTCTCAAGACAATATAAAATACTCAGAAACAATTATTGCTTCAGATTTAAAAAAACACCTTACAATACTTGCATCTGATTCTTTAGAAGGTAGAGAAACAGGTAAGCCAGGACAAAAAATGGCTGCTGATTATATAATGAATCATTTTAAAAACATAGGTATACCTCCTTATAAAAAAAAAACCTACTATCAGAAATTTAAAGTTAAATCAGGCAGGCATCTTTGCAAGTGTGATGATTGTGATCAGAGTTTAGTAAAAAAAATATTGGGGAGTAAAAAGAAAATAAAAGGCGAAAATGTGTTGGGTTATATTGAAGGAACAGACCTAAAAGAGGAGCTTATTATTATTACCGCTCACTATGATCATTTAGGAAAACATGATAGTTTAATTTTTAATGGGGCTGATGATGATGGAAGCGGAACGGTTGCAGCAATGGAAATAGCAGAAGCCTTTATGCTTGCTAAAAAAGTAGGGAAAGGACCAAGAAGATCTGTTTTAGTAATGGCTGTTTCAGGAGAAGAAAAAGGACTTTTAGGTAGTAAATATTATGCAGACCACCCTATTTTTCCTCTTGAAAAAACGGTTGCTAACTTGAATATTGATATGATTGGTAGAATAGGAGATTTTAAAGGCAATCCTAATTATGTGTACCTCATAGGGGCAGACAGGCTAAGTCAAGAACTACACTATTTAAGCGAACAAATAAATAAAGAGTATATAGGTTTAGAATTAGACTATACTTTTAATGAAGAGGATGATCCAAATAGATATTATTACCGATCTGATCATTATAATTTTGCTAAAAATAATATTCCTGTAATTTTCTATTTTAATGGGATTCATGAAGATTATCATAAAACAACTGATACAGTAGAAAAAATTAATTTTGATAAAATTCAGAAAATAACAAGATTGATATTTTTAACTGCATGGGAACTTGCAAATAGAGATAAGAGAATTGAGTTGGATAAAAAAGAAAACTAATCTTTAATTATTTTTATTTTACTATTTTTGTAGTATATAAAATAGATGCCTTTTTTTAAAAAAGAAACATCAATTTTAGAGGTTTTTAATACTTCACTCTTCAAAACCTTACCATCTATATTTATAATTTTATAAAGTTTGTTTTTAGCTAACATCCCTTTCAAAATAATTGTATTATTTACTGGATTAGGATAAATAATTAAATCATTTTTATAATCAAGAACACTATTGGGAATGGAGCAGTCTATGTTAGTTTCATAATCAGAGGCAGTAGTAGGTATATCTAACAATAAAGGGCAGTAGCAACTGTCATTAACAAGGTATTTTTTTAACCAAGAAAGACCCATTCTTCCCACCTCACCAAACCCACCTAAAGGTGTGTTTGCAATTGTGTGTTCACCACCAAACACTTCATATTTAAGTTTTTTTGTAGAACTTGGGGTGTAGTTGTACTGTATATCAGCATGAGAGCCTGGCGGGGCTACAACATCAATTTGTCCACTAAAAATAAGAATTGGAGAGTCGTGGTTTAACAATGCAGGAGAAACAACTGATGGGTCGATCCAGGGACAGAAAGCAAGAACAGCTTTTATATTAGGATCTTCAGCTGCAACTAATTGAGCACCCCCACCTCCCATTGACCACCCACCAAGGGCAATAAGGTTAGTGTCTAACTTATTAAATAAAGAAGAGTTTGTTCGGTTATTTTCAGCTTTCAAACTAATTAAAGCATCTTGTAGGGCTTTTTTTCTATCAATTACCTCATCCCAAATACTATTAGTACCAATAGTCATACACACAATACCATGAGAAGCTAAAAAAGAACCCCAAGCCTGAATACTTAATTCTGGGTTAGCATACCCCGGAATAATAATAATACTTGGCAATAAACCACTTGTGTTTTCTGGATAATATATAGTAGAGCCATAATAATCATTACCATCTCTTATTCCATCACTTTCTAAATAAGAACTTACAGTATAACTACCATTAAAAGTTGCTGATGATGTAGTCACATCATTGCAATCTGAATTAGTTTGACAAAAAGATATAAAAGGAAGTAATAATAAAAAATAAATTAGTATTGTTTGAAGTTTTTTCATTTTCAAAAATACAAAAAATAAAACCCCAATCAAAAACAGCAGGTTTTATAATTATATTACGGCAACCAACAATTGTTTTACAAATCAAACTTGATTCCTTGTGCTAAAGGTAATTCTTCGGTATAATTAATTGTGTTAGTTTGTCTTCTCATGTAAATTTTCCAAGCATCAGAGCCACTTTCTCTTCCTCCACCCGTTTCTTTTTCCCCACCAAAAGCACCACCAATTTCAGCACCTGAAGTACCAATATTTACATTTGCTATACCACAATCAGAACCCGCAACTGATAAGAATTTTTCAGCCTCACGCAAGTTAGTTGTCATGATAGCAGAAGACAATCCTTGTTTTACTCCATTTTGCATTTCCACAGCCTCTTCTAACTCAGTATATTTCATGATGTATAAAATAGGCGCAAAAGTTTCATCTTGTACAATTTGGAAATCATTTTCAGCTTCAATAATTACTGGCTTTACATAACAACCACTTTCATAACCTACACCCTCTAACACGCCACCCTCAACCAACACATTCCCACCCTCTTCTTTTGCTTTTTCAATAGCATTTAAATACATATTTACAGCATCTTTATCTATAAGCGGTCCAACATGATTACTTTCATCTAAAGGATTACCAATAGATAGCTGAGTATAAGCTTTCGCTAATTTATTCTTAACCTCATCATAAACGGATTCGTGAATAATTAATCTTCTTGTAGAGGTGCATCTTTGTCCGCAAGTACCAACAGCGCCAAATAATGCACCAATAATTGTAATTTCTAAATCAGCATTGGGGGTAATAATAATTGCATTATTACCTCCTAATTCTAATAATGACGTTCCAAATCTTTTAGCCACCTCAGCACCCACAATTCTACCCATTCTTGTTGATCCGGTAGCAGAAATTAAAGGTAATCTATCATCAGAAGTCATCATTTCACCCACCTTATAATCTCCATTTATGATACAAGAAATCCCCTCTGGTAAATCATTTTCTTTCACTACTTCATTCCAGATGTTTTGACAAGCAACTGCACATAAAGGCGCTTTTTCTGAAGCCTTCCAAACACAAGTATCTCCTGAAATCCAGGCTAATGCTGTATTCCAGTTCCAAACAGCAACCGGAAAATTAAATGCAGAAATAATTCCAACCACACCAAGCGGATGATATTGTTCGTACATTCTATGTCCTGGACGTTCAGAGTGCATAGTTAAACCATGCAGTTGACGGGAAAGACCAACTGCAAAATCACATATATCAATCATTTCTTGCACCTCTCCTAAACCTTCTTGTAAAGATTTCCCCATTTCATAAGAAACAAGTTCTCCCAACTCTTGCTTATAAGCCCTTAATTTTTCCCCATACTGACGAACAATATCCCCCCTAAGTGGAGCAGGTTTTAGTCTCCAATCTTTAAATGCTGCTGTTGCGGCCTGCATTACTTTTTCATATTCTTCTGGAGTAGTTGCAGTAACTTTTCCAATCAAACTTCCATCTACCGGAGAATAAGATTCAATTTCAGCACCACTACCAAAAGACTTAGACCCTGTTGAAGTTCCATTATTAGATGCTTTAATTCCTAAAACGCCTAGTGTTTTTTTTATATCAATCATTGTAATTTGTTTTTATAAAATGAGAGTGCAAAAGTAGAAAAAAAGATGAGTTATGATTTGATATGCCTTGTTATTCCTTGGCTTCACTTTCTTTCTCAAAAAATTCTTTTTCCACCAACAACTCCTCATCTTCATATTCCCCAATTTGAGCGATTTTGTTTTTATAGGAAATTAAGGACCATGTCATCACAAGGCAACTTACCAAAATCACAAACAGTAACACTCCTTGAAACTCAGGCCCAACTGACAACTCTTTAGGAATGGCAAAAAACAGGAGTATGGTTATCAATCCTCTTGGAGCTAAAAAAAGTTGAGTAACAATGTTTTTTCCGTTAAAAATAAAGAGTGTTATAGCCCTAACTAAATAGATTATAAACAAAATAACTAAGCCAATTCCAATAACCTTTAAGCTTAAAAGGGAGCCCAAATATACCGACCAACCAAAGATAATAAAAAAGAAAGTCCTTACCACAAAAGCAGTTTCGGCGGTTACCACCTTCATGTCATCCAGCACCTCCTCTACTTTTTCTTCATTCAATAACCTCATTAAACCTCCTCTGAAAAACACTTTGTAGTTGTTTAGTATCATACCAAAAATAAGAATGATAATTAAAGAAGATAAGTGGAACATTTTACCAACAGCATAAAGCAGAAGTAGGATTGCAATTAGTAAAAACAACTTTACATGTCCTTTTATGTTTTGGAACACGTATATAAGCATGTAAGAAATAATAATTGAGAAAACTACAGTTAAAGCTAAGTTGCCAAAAACCTCACCATACACACTTTCGTTAGAACCAGAACCTACCATAGTCAATACGCTATAAAAACCAATTATACCAACAATATCTGAAAAAGTGCTTTCATATATCATGAATTCACGCTTATCCTCATCCAAATCATCAATGCTAGGCAATATGATTGCAGAGCTTAAAATTGATAAAGGAATGGTGTACAAAAGGGCAATTAACACCTCAACCCCCATGATATGGTTAAGCACTAAAGCAGCCAAATAAGCAGTCCCAGCCAAACCGATAAGAGCAACTAAAAATGATTTAATTATGAGTCCAAATTTTTCCCTTAAAAGCTGTAAATCTAAAGCGGCCTCCAACACAATTAAGATTAATCCAACCACACCTAAAACCTCTAAAACAGGAAGTAAATTTGGTTTTGGAAAGCCAGAAAAACGCAGAAGATAATTTATTCCAATTCCCAATCCTATTAGTAGTAAAACAGCAGGTATTCCTGATTTTTTAGCAGACAAATTAAAGAAATAAGAAATAATAATCGTTATCGAAAAAATGATTATTAAATGATATGTAGTTAGCGCCTCAAACAATTTAAAAGAGTCTTAAAATATCATTACCATTAGCAAAAACAAGTAAACTTAACAGCAGTATCATTCCAAACACTTGAGCAGATTCCATTACTTTTTCAGGTGCGGGCTTACCCACGATAATTTCGTAAACCAAGAACACAACATGACCACCATCTAGGGCGGGAATAGGTAACACATTCATAAATGCTAACATTAAAGATAAGAAAGCTGTTAAATTCCAAAACACCTCCCAATTCCATGTTGCCGGGAACATAGAGCCAATTGCTCCAAAACCACCCATTCCTTTATAAGCCCCTGTGCTTGGGGATAAAATCAATATAAATTGATCGATATATGAGCTTAGTTTTTTTATTGCTTTATTATATCCCGCAGGAAAAGAGGCGGCAAATCCATATTTATGAGAAGCTAGAGTATAGAGATCTAACTCTTCAAGTTGTTTTAGCGAAATGTTGGCAGGAGAAAATCCAAGAGTTCCTTCATTAGAAACAGGTGCGGAAATAATTAATTTTTTGTTATTTCTATTTACTATAAGATCAACATTCTTACCCTTATGTTTTGATAACTCTGATTTAAACTCGTCAAAATATTGAATTAACCCCCCATTGATTCCTAAAAGGATATCTTTTTTCATTAAACCTGCTTTTTTGGCATTCGAACCTTCAGGAAAACCACTAATAATAGTTGGGATTCTTGGGTAAAACAATTGTTTATTTTCATTATTTAAAAATTGATCAACCACATCAACAGGCATGCTAATATCGGTTATCAACCCACTTCTTTCAACTGTTATTGTTTTCGAAATAATCACTTTTTCTACAACATCAGAGAAACGCTCTATTTTTTCTCCATCAGCAGCCAGAAACTTATCCCCATTTTCAAAACCAAGATCGGCTGCCATATCACTAACCACCCAAACCCCATCAACCAAATTTTCGTTTGGTAAATACTTATCTCCATAAACAAATAAAGTCATTGAATAAATAAAAACACCCAGCAATAAATTTACTGTAACGCCACCCAACATAATGATTAACCTTTGCCATGCAGGTTTTGCTCTAAACTCCCAAGGTTCAGCAGGCTTTCCCATCTGCTCCTTATCCATACTTTCATCAATCATGCCTGATATTTTTACATATCCACCAAGAGGAAGCCAACCAATTCCATATTCAGTATCGCCAATTTTCTTTTTTACAACCGAAAACCAAGGGTCGAAAAACAAGTAGAACTTCTCCACTCTTGTTTTAAATAATTTTGCGGGTATAAAATGTCCTAGTTCGTGTAGTACTACTAGTATTGATAAACTCATTAAGAGTTGAGTTGCTTTTATTAAAAATTCCATCTATAATAGTTCGTTAGCTAATTTTCTTGTCGCTTCATCAGTAGCGATATAATCTTCCAAAGTTGGATCGGAAACAAAAGTAATTTTTTCCATACAATCTGCAATTAATTCTGACATATTTAAAAAACCAATTTTATCTTGCAAAAAAGCAGCAACAGCAACTTCATTTGAAGCATTCAAAATACACGGCATATTTCCTCCTTTATGCATAGCGTCATAAGCTAGCTGAAGGTTTTTGAAGGTTTTGGCATCTGGTTTTTCAAAAGTTAAATTTGGGTAGTCCATAAAATTGAAACGCTTAAAAGTATTTTTCAATCTTTGAGGAAATCCAAGCGCATATTGTATTGGTAGTTTCATATCTGGTATCCCTAATTGTGCTTTTATAGAACCATCCTCAAATTGCACAGCCGAATGAATAATTGATTGAGGGTGAACCACAACTTCAATTTGATCGGCTTTTAAATCAAACAACCATTTTGCCTCGATAACCTCCAAACCTTTATTCATTAAGGTTGCACTATCAATTGTAATTTTTGCACCCATTTCCCAATTAGGATGCTTTAGTGCCTGCTCTTTTTTTATGTTTTGTAGTTTTTCTTTTTTCCAACCCCTAAAAGGGCCACCAGAAGCGGTTAAATATATTTTTTCAATAGGATTATAAGCCTCACCGACTAAACATTGAAATATTGCAGAATGTTCAGAGTCTACAGGATAAATTTGGACATTATATTCTTTGCATAGTTTTGTGATTAAATCTCCAGCAACAACCAAAGTCTCCTTGTTTGCTAAAGCAATATTCTTCTTGGCTTTTATTGCTCTAATGGTTGGTTTTAATCCAGAATAACCCACTAACGCAGTAAGCACAATATCAATATTTTCTCCCTCAACAACCTCCTCCAATGATTGGGTGCCAGCAAAAACTTTTATCCCCAAATCAAAAAGAGCATCATCAACTTCTTTGTATTTATCTTCATTAGTAATTACTACAGTGTTTGGTTTGAATTTTTTTGCTTGCTCTATTAATAGAGCACTATTGTTATTTGCGGTTAAAACTTCCACTTCAAAAAAATCAGAATGTTTGTTTATAACCTCTAAAGCTTGAGTTCCTATTGAACCAGTTGAACCTAAAATTGCTATTTGTTTTTTCTTTTGTTCCATTAAAATGCTGTTAATTTATCCGCAATTTTTCTATCATTTGCTAGTCTGGGTACTTTGTTTTGCCCCCCAAGTTTTCCTATTGATTTCATATATTCTCTAAATCCATTTTTAGAAATACGTGTTATTTTTAAAGGATTGAGAATTCCACCAGTAATTAAATCTTTGTAGTAAGAATTATATTTTTGAAGCGTTTGATCTATTTCAACTCCAAACTGTTTTAAATCTTCTGGCTCTTTTTCAAATTCAATCAACCACTCATGATAAGGCAACCCCTCTTCAGGATTTACTTGAGGAGCAACATGAAATTCATTTACTTCTGAAGTTAGTAACTTTATCGTTTCTTTTAATGATTTTTCAACTTCCTCAGCTATAACATGCTCTCCAAAGGCTGAGGTGAAATGTTTTATCCTACCACTTACCATAATTCTATAAGGATCTATTGAAACAAACTTAATAGTGTCTCCAATATTATACCCCCAAAGTCCTGCGTTTGTATTTAAAATAATTACATAATTCACACCAACCTCCACATCTTCTAATGAGATTCTTGTAGGATTTTTATTAAAAAATTCTTCTGAGGGGATAAATTCATAAAATATTCCATGATTTACACATAATAACATCCCTTCTTCTGTTTGCGAATCCTGATAAGCAATAAAACCTTCTGAAGCGGGATACAACTCTATGCCATCAACTTGTTTTCCAATCAATTTCTCAAATGACATTCGGTAGGGCTCGTAATTTACGCCACCATAAATAAAAAGGTCAAACTTTGGAAAAATATGTTTTATGAGTTTCCCTGTTTTTTTTTGTAATTTTTCAAAATACATTTGCACCCAAGGAGGAATTCCAGAGATTAAACTCATATTTTCAGGAAGGGTTTCATCAACTATTGCATCAACTTTCTTCTCCCAATCTTCAATACAATTTGTTTCAAAAGAAGGTAAGCGGTTTTTTGTTAAATAAACAGGTATATGGTGCGCAACAATACCAGAAAGTCTACCAGTTAAAATATCTCCCGTTTTTGTAAGCTCTGGACTTCCTTGTAAGAATATCATCTTCCCATTTACTATAGATGTATTTTTTGTTTCAGCAACATAACTAAGAATTGCATCACGAGCAGCTGTAATATGATTAGGCATGCTTTTCTTGGAAATTGGAATGTATTTTTCTCCTGATGTAGTTCCTGATGTTTTACAAAAATAAAGTGGTTTTCCAGGCCAAAGAATGTCTTTTTCTCCGTCAATTATTTGGTCTACATACCCTTTTAAACCCTCATAATCTCTAATTGGGATTTGCATTTTAAAGCTAGTATAATTTCTAATTTCCGAGAAATTATGCTCCCTTCCGAATTTAGTTTTTTTGGCCTGTTTAACTAATTCAAACATTAGTTTTTGCTGAACTTTTACAGCATTTTCTTTCCATTTACTGTTCCTACTAACAATAAATTTAGCAAAAGGCAAACTTAATGATGATTTAATACCCATCTTAAAATGAAATGTAATTTTCAGGATTTACAGCAATTCCTTTGTGCCAAAGTTCAAAATGTAAATGAGGCCCAGTTGAAAGCTCTCCAGAATTTCCAATTATTGCAACATGATCACCAGCACTTACAAAATCACCAACCTCTTTCAATAAAACCGAATTATGCTTATAAAGTGAGATAAAATCATTTTTATGTTGCACTCCAATGACATAACCAGTTTCTGAAGTCCAGTGGCTAATAATTATTGTGCCCTCTAAAACCGTTGCAATTCTTGATTTTTCCCTAGCCACTAGATCTACCCCAAAATGCCTAGTTCTATAGTTAAATTTATCTGTTATTGTTCCACTTAATGGAGGGTAAAACATTAGCAACTCATTGTTTTTTTCTTTATTAAAAGTAATAGAGCTTTTATCTTCAGTTTCTACCTTTATTCTTAAAAGAGAATCTTCAATTGATTTTTCAAAAAAAATCTCTTTTTCAGAATTTAAAATTTCTTCTGGATCTTCTGGAATAATTAACTCATCTCCATTTATAATATTAGTTATGTTCTGCAGATAAACCTCTTTGCTGTTTAAAGCTCTTGCTAATGAATCAGTTTTAATGTTTAATTCAATTAAACTATTTTGAACTTCAGTTGTAGATTTTCCTGGAACATATTCTTTTAAAGGTGTGTAGGTGATTAGTAATAATGTGCTAAAAAAACAGATAAAAACAAAAATACCTGCAAAAGCAAATATGTTTAACTTGTTTAATTTTACAGATAATTTCTCCTCAAAAGAATCATCTGTAATTATTACAAAACGATATTTATGTAGTAGTTTTTTCCAGAAATTATTTAAACCTTCTTTATCTTGCATAAGTTTGCAAATATCATAAAAATATAAGCATATTTGCGTGAATTTTACAAATTGCCGTAAAATAAATTTAAACAAAAGAAGTTCATAAGTAGATGAAGCTAATAACACATCATATAAAGATAGTAATTTTAATTTCAATTTTACTTGTAATTTCCTCTTGTTCTACAAAGAAAAAATCATGGGTCAACAGACAATATCATAATACAACTGCTAAATTTAACGGGTATTTTAATGGAAATGAAAGCATGAGATTGGGTGTAAAAAAACTGCACGCAAAACACATAGACGATTTTACAGACCTTCTTTCTGTTTATCCTACAGGAGATTTGAAAAAATCAAAAAAAACCCATTCTTATATGGATAAGGCTATTAAAAAAGGATCAATTGTGATTCAAAGGCATTCCATGAAAATAAAAGGAAAAGAGTATTGCAAATGGATTGATGACAACTATTTTATGGTTGGGAAATCATATTTTTATAAGGGTGAATTTGATGAAGCAATCAAAACATTTAGTTTTATAAATAACGAGTATAAAAAGAGTGAAATAATTTATAAAGCAACTCTTTGGCTTATTCGTTCATATGTTGAAAAAGGTGATTTTTCTTCTGCTAAATCTGAGCTTGACGAACTCATGAGTAATAAAAGTTTTCCTGATAAGCTAGAAAAAAAGTTAGCAATTGTGGCTTCTGATTATTACATACAAACAGGCGATTATACTCAAGCAGTTACTGAGCTAACGAATGCTACTCAACTAATTAAAAGAAAGCGTAAAAAAGCAAGGTACTATTATATATTAGCTCAGCTTTATCAGCAGGAAAAAAACCACAAACAAGCTCAAAAAAATTACAAACTAGCATTAAAATCAAATCCTGAATACGTGATGACTTTTAATGCAAAAATGAACTTAGCAAGATCATTAGAAGTCGGAAACAAGGACAGCAAAAAGATGAAGGAAAAACTGCTTAAAATGACTAAGGACGATAAAAATAAAGAGTATCTTGATCAGATCTATTTTACTTTAGCAGAAATGGACATGAATAAAAAGGATACAATTTCTGCAATTGAAAACTATACACTATCTGCTGTAAATAGTATTCAAAATAATTCTCAAAAAGCAATATCTTTTTTAAAACTTGCAGTAATTGCTTTTGAAAGGTCGCTTTATAGGTCATCAAAAACATATTATGATAGCACCCTATTTTATATGAATTCTGATTTTAGAATGTATGAAGAAGCCAGCGGAAAGTATAGGATACTTTCCGAACTTATAAATAATTTAGATATTATTGAAATGCAAGATAGTTTGCAAATGATTGCAATGCTTCCAAAGGATGAGCAGAACCAAATGATAACACAAATTATACAGGATGAAGTTGAAAAAGAACGAGAAGAAGCAGAAAACGAAAGGTTAAGACGGCAAATGTCCTATCAAAATGGTAGAAACGGCGGAAGAGAAGAGCAGTTTGGAAACAACACCTCTGGAGGTAAATGGTATTTTTATAACCCAGCAACATTAAGTTTTGGGATGTCAGAATTTAGAAAAAAATGGGGCAAAAGAAAGTTAGAAGATGATTGGAGAAGAAAAGATAAAAAAATGACTTCCAGTTTTGAGGTAGATTCAACAGCAATTGACTCAACAGCAATAGCGACAAAAAACAAAAAAGATCCAAAATTTTATTTAGATCAACTACCATCTTCAATTGAAGATTTTGAATTTTCTAATACCCAAATTAAAGAAGCGTTATTACAAGTAGGAACAATTTATAAAGAAGATTTAGAAGCAATTACTAAAAGCACTGAGGTTTTCTCAGAATTATACTCTAGGTTTTCTGATGACGAACAGTACGCACCACTTTCTTGCTACAGTATTTATTTAAACCATTCAGATATTGACAATAAATTAGAAGCTCAACAATCAAAACAATTATTACTCAAAAGGTTTCCAAAAAGCATTTATGCTAAAATGCTTACAAATCCTGATTTTAAACTAGAGACAATCAATAAATTAGCTATTGAAGAATTTGAATATAGATCAGTTTTTGCAAATTATTCTACAGAAGAATATCAAGAGGTAATAGACAAAACAACTGTAATTTTAGAAAACGAGTATCAATCAAAGTATTTGTTTTTAAGAGCATTGTCATTTTTAAATATAGATAACTTTGATAGGGGAATAGAAATATTAAATAAACTTATTTCTATTGATGTAGATGAGGAAATAGTAAAAGAAGCTCAGCATATTTTGGACGCCCTTAAAGACCCCTCTAAAATGGAGAAAGCTAATGAGTTGGCTATTGCTGGCTCTCCTTATTTATACAAAAGCACCTTACCTCAAATGGTACTTATTGTAATACCAAAAGGATTTGTTGATGTAAATTACTTGAAAACCCTTATTTCTGATTACCACTCACAGGATTTTGAAAATGAAGTCTTTGAAATAAGTGCATTACTTTTAGGTATGGATAAACATTTACTAATGATAAAAACTTTTGACAACACTTCTGATGTAATGCATTATTATGAAATGTTCGTTTTGGAAGAAAGCATCTTAAAAGAACTTAGCAAATCAGCACACAAGGTGATGGCAATTTCTATTGAGAATTTCCAAGAATTTTATAAAAATAAGGATGAGGATGGTTATCACAACTTCTTTAAAAAGAATTATTTAACTATTGAAAAAGAATAAAAAGAATTTGTTAATTTTGCCATATTAAAATCTAGAAATATGTTTACAAGTAAAAATGAAACTATGAAAAATACAGAAACAACTGCTGCAATAAATATGATTGGTGCAGGTACTGTAATTACAGGCGATATTCAATCAAAAGGCGACATTAGAGTTGATGGCACTTTAAAGGGGTCTATTAACACTTCTGGCAAGGTTGTTTTAGGTAAAGATGGTGTTATTGAGGGTGATGTTGTTTGTACTGATGCTGATGTTTCCGGAACAATTAAAGCAAAAATTTCAGTAACACAATTATTATCTTTAAAATCTACCGCTAAATTAAATGGTGATATTATCACTAACAAACTATCAATTGAGCCAGGTGCTTCCTTTACTGGGTCTTGTAGTATGGGGGCGGTTATTAAAGATATTAAACATGCTGAAAAACAAGAAAAAAAGGAAAAAACAGCTTAACAAATACCTTGTTTTAACATCCGCCTCTTTTCAGATTGGAATGACAATTTATTTAGGGTCTTATATAGGAAAATATTTGGACCTTAAATATACACTAGACAAAAGCTGGTTTACTGTATTGTTTGTTTTGTTAGCTCTAATAATTTCCATGTATAGTTTAATACATCAATTAAATAAACTTAATAATGAATAAACAACTAATAAGTTTTCACTTATATCTTTTTATTGTTTTGGGGGGATCTTATTTTATTCACGATTATATTGTAAGTTTTGACCACCTAATTTTATTATACACTCTCAATTTATCTGTTGCTTGTTTTGTTTATTGGCTGATTTTTTTATTAAGAGATAAACAAAAAGAATATTTAGGATTTTATTTTTTAGCAGGAACCATAATAAAATTTATTGTTTTTTTTAAAATTGTGTTGCCAATTTTTAACGAGAATGATATTGTTACTAAAACAGAATTTTTGTCTTTTTTCATCCCTTATTTACTATCTTTATTTGTAGAAACTAAATCGTTAATTTCACTATTAAATACGTCTAGCAGATAACTTACTTGTAATAGAATAAAATTACTGCAAAAAAAATAGTTAGATTAACATAAATATCTATTTTTGCACCGATTTTAAAAAATACAATCATAGTTCCGTAAGATGAATACAAAAATTATAATTTTCACCATAGTAATTTCGGTTTTTTCAAGCCTTAATGTTTTAGCTGAAGAGCAGATGAATCATGCTGAAAAAGACATCAAAACTGAGATAAAAGAAACTATTGCGCATCACTTAATGGATTCTCATGATTTTATCTTAACACACGATATTTCATTTCCGCTGCCCATAATTTTGTATACAGATGGTAATTTAGATGTTTTTTCATCCTCTAATTTTCATCACGGAAAAACACCCTATACGGTAAATGGAAGGACCTATTCTTTGGATCACGGGCATATTATTGAGGCAAGCGGCCTACATCCTATTGATTTTTCTATTACTAAGAATGTAACTTTCATCATGATTGTTTTTTTAATAATGTTAATCATGTTTACAAGAATGGCAAAATCATATAAAAAGAATGCTTTGCCAAATGGTATGGGCAGGCTGTTAGAACCAATAGTCCTATATATACGAGATGACATTGCTATTCCTAATATTGGAGAGAAGCACTATAAAAAATACATGAGCTACTTGCTTACGGTATTTTTCTTTATATGGATTATTAATTTATTTGGATTAACTCCGCTAGGTGTAAATGTTACTAACAATATTGCAGTAACCTTTTCCTTGGCATTGATTACGTATGTGTTAACGACAGTGACTGCTAACAAGAGTTACTGGGGACATATCTTTTGGATGCCAGGCGTACCAATTCCAATGAAATTTATTTTAGCTCCTATCGAGTTATTAGGAACGATTATTAAGCCATTTTCTTTAATGATTCGTTTATATGCGAACATTACCGCCGGACATGTTGTGTTGATGAGTATTTTAGGAATGATATTCATTTTCAAAGGATGGGTTGGAAGTTCTTTATCATTTGGATTGGCATTTGCATTATCATTATTAGAGCTGTTAGTAGCAGCCTTACAAGCATATATATTTACCATGTTATCTGCACTTTATTTTGGCGCGGCAGTAGAAGAGCATCATCATGAATAAAAAATATAAAATATTAACTAGAGTGTTTAATTTAAATTAATTAATTATGGAAATTCCAGCAATTGTAGGTGGAGGTTTAGTTGTAATTGGAGCAGGTATTGGTATTGGTAGAATTGGTGGCTCGGCATTGGAAGCAATGGCGAGACAACCAGAGCTTACTGGTAAAATACAAACTGTGATGCTTATTGCAGCTGCACTTATTGAGGGTATTGGTTTTGCAGCTTTATTTGCACTGTAAAACAAACCAATTAATCAAAACTGCAAGGGTTGCTTGTAGTTTTGATTATATTTTAAAAATTAAACATAAAAGAAACAAAAATGGATAAATTAATAAACGACTTTTCAGTAGGATTATTTTTTTGGCAATCTTTGCTTTTTATTGCATTAATTCTTTTGCTAAAGAAATTTGCATGGGGACCAATTTTAAGTGCTGTTGAAGAGAGAGAAGAAGGGATTAAAGATGCATTAGAGGCAGCAGAAAAAGCAAAAGCAGAGATGCAGACATTAAATGCTGATAATGAAAGAATTTTAGCTGAAGCAAGGATTGAGAGAGATGCTTTATTAAAAGAGGCAAGAGAAATTAAAGACGGAATTGTTAATGATGCAAAAGAATTAGCAAATACCGAAGCTGAAAAAATCTTAACTACTGCTAAGGATCAAATCAATAATGAAAAAATGAAAGCAATGACTGAACTTAAAAACACAGTAGCTACTTTATCAATTGATATTGCTGAAAAAGTTCTAAGATCAGAATTAACAGATAAGAAAAAACAAGAAAATTTAGTGGCAAATGCTCTAAAAGAAACTGAACTTAATTAGATAATGAAGCAATCAAGAGTAACCATAAGATACGCAAAGGCTTTATTGCAGTTATCTGTTGAGCAAAACTCATTAGAGGATGCTTATAATGACATGATGTTTATTAACTCCCTTTGTTCTGAGTGCAAGGACTTTTCAATATTACTTAAGAGTCCCATTGTAAAAACAGATCATAAATTAAGAATTTTTGGTGAAATTTTTGCATCTAAAATTAGCAAAGTAAGTATGATGTTTGTGAGCATCATAACTTCTAAAAAGAGAGAGTCTTACTTAGCAGAAATTGCTAGAAGTTTTATTGCTTTATATAAGCAGTATAATAATATCGAAACAGCTACAGTTACAACGGCTATTCCGTTAACTGAAGCATTAAAGAATGAAGTTATAGCTTATATTAAAGCTGATAGTGATAATGATGTAGAACTTTCTGAAGTAGTAGATAAAAGCATAATCGGAGGAGCAATCATCCGTATAGGAGATAAGCAGTTAGACACAAGTGTAGCTAGCGAGATCTCAGAATTAAGACAAATGTTTAACAAAAACCTGTATTTACAGGACTTCTAAAAAATAAAAAAAATGGCAGAAGTAAAACCAGCTGAAGTATCAGCAATTTTAAGACAACAGTTATCAGGATTTAAATCTGAGGCAGAACTGCAAGAAGTAGGAACTGTTTTGCAAGTTGGAGACGGTATTGCTCGTATTTACGGGCTTACTAATGTTCAATCAGGAGAGTTAGTTGAATTTGATAATGGAATTCAAGCTATTGTATTGAATCTTGAAGAGGATAATGTTGGGGCGGTATTATTAGGACCTTCAAAAGGTATTAAAGAAGGAGATACTGTAAAAAGAACTAAGAAAATCGCCTCACTAAAAGTAGGTGAAGGAATGTTAGGCAGAGTTGTTGATGGCATGGGCAATCCTATTGATGGAAAAGGACCTATTATAGGAGAAACTTATGCAATGCCTATTGAAAGAAAAGCACCAGGGGTAATTTATCGTCAACCTGTTGATGAGCCTTTACAAACAGGAGTAAAAGCAGTTGATGCTATGATTCCTGTAGGAAGAGGTCAAAGAGAGCTAATAATTGGGGATAGACAAACTGGAAAAACTGCTGTAGCTGTTGATACTATTATCAATCAGAAAGAATTTTATGAAAAAGGTGAGCCTGTTTTTTGTATCTATGTAGCTATTGGGCAAAAAGCCTCTACTATTGCTGCTTTAGTTGATACTTTAGAAAAAGCGGGAGCATTACCTTATACTGTTATTGTTTCTGCAAGTGCTGCTGATCCTGCACCTATGCAAGTTTATGCACCATTAGCAGGTGCTGCAATTGGTGAATTCTTTAGAGATACTGGTCGACCTGCACTTATTGTTTTTGATGATTTATCAAAACAAGCCGTTGCTTATCGCGAGGTATCTTTACTATTAAGAAGACCTCCAGGCCGTGAGGCTTACCCAGGAGATGTATTTTACTTACATTCTAGATTATTGGAACGTGCTGCAAAAGTAATTAATGATGATACTATTGCTGCTCAAATGAATGATTTACCTGATTCTTTAAAAGGAATTGTAAAGGGTGGTGGTTCATTAACTGCCCTACCAATTATTGAAACTCAAGCGGGTGATGTATCTGCTTATATTCCGACTAATGTAATTTCTATTACTGACGGTCAGATTTTCTTAGAATCTAATCTTTTCTTATCAGGTGTTCGTCCTGCAATTAATGTTGGTATTTCGGTATCAAGAGTTGGTGGTGCTGCACAAATTAAGTCAATGAAAAAGATTTCAGGAACTTTAAAGCTGGATCAAGCACAGTACAGGGAGCTAGAGGCTTTTGCTAAGTTTGGTTCTGATTTAGACGCGGCAACTAATGCTGTTATTGAAAAAGGTAAGCGTAATGTTGAAATTTTAAAGCAAGGACAATATTCGCCATTACGAGTTGAAGAGCAAGCGTCTATTATTTACTGTGGTACAAATGGATTATTAATGGATGTTCCTGTTAATAAAATCAAAGAATTTGAAACAGAGTATATTTCTTTCTTACATTCTAAACACCAAGACACTCTTGATGCTTTATCTGCAGGAAAATTAACTGATGAAATAAAATCAACTTTAGAGTCTGTAGCTGCTGATTTATCATCAAAATATGTAAAATAAAAAATGGCTAACTTAAAAGAAATAAGGTCAAGAATTACATCTGTTGGGTCAACTATGCAGATTACTTCTGCTATGAAAATGGTCTCTGCCGCTAAACTTAAAAGAGCTCAGGATGCTATTACTCAAATGAGACCTTATGCCAATAAGTTGACTGAATTATTAGAGAATTTAAGTGCAAGTTTAGATGCTGATGATGGAGGAACATATTCAAAAGAAAGAGCTATAAAAAATGTTCTTCTAGTTACTATTACATCTAATAGAGGTCTTTGTGGAGGGTTTAATTCGTACATTATTAAAAGCGCAAAAGCTTTAATGAATAATGAGTATGAAAATGTTAATGTTGAAGTTTTATCTATTGGTAAAAAATCATCAGAGCATTTTACTAAAAATAATTTTAATGTAGCCTCTACTCATGATTCTTTGTTTAATGATTTAACATTTGAAAATGTGTCTAATGTTGCGGAGAATATTATGAAGCAATTTGTTGATGGAAATTATGATAAAGTAGTATTGGTTTATAATCAGTTTAAAAATGCTGCAACTCAAATTATTATGAATGAAAATTATTTACCAATTCAAACTACTTCTAGTGAAGGAAAGCAGATTGGTGACTATATATTTGAGCCGGGTAAAAAAGAAATTGTTGAGGAATTGATACCTAAATCATTAAAAACTCAATTATTTAAAGCAATTTTAGATTCTCATGCCGCTGAACATGGAGCAAGAATGACTGCCATGCATAAAGCAACTGATAATGCTAGTGAATTAAAAAAAGACCTTACATTAACATATAACAAAGCGCGTCAAGCAGCAATTACTGGAGAAATTCTGGAAATTGTTGGTGGAGCTGAGGCTTTAAACGGGTAAATAATATTTTAATATTATTGTTAAAAACCCTCTTCTTTGGAAGAGGGTTTTTTGGTTAAAGATAGTCGGATTCTTCTATATTTGTAAAAAACAATTACAATGGATTATGAAAATATATTAAGTGAGCATAAGAATGGTATCTGCTTCCTTACTATCAACCGCCCAAAACAACTCAATTCTTTAAATGCATCAACTATTTCTGAGCTGAATAAAGCAATTATTGCCGCCGAAGCAGATAAAGAAGTTAGATGTATTATCTTAACTGGATCGGCCACAAAAGCTTTTGTGGCTGGTGCTGACATTAAAGAATTTGCTTCTTTCAATAATTCTGAAGGAGAGGATTTAGCTAGAAAAGGCCAGGAATTATTGTTTGATTTATTAGAAAATATTGGAATACCTTCAATAGCGGCTATTAATGGGTTTGCCTTAGGAGGAGGATTAGAACTTGCTATGTCATGCCATATACGCATTGCATCAACAAATTCTAAAATGGGACTGCCAGAAGTTTCTTTAGGTGTAATTCCAGGTTATGGAGGAACTCAAAGGCTAGCCACCCTTGTTGGTAAAGGTAAGGCCATGGAGATGATTACTACTGCAGCAATGTTATCTGCAAAAGACGCAAAACAATGGGGTTTGGTAAATCATGTCTGTGAGCAGGAAGAGTTGATTTCCTTTGCAGAAAAGATTGCTTCAAAAATTAAAAGAAATTCACCTTTTGCAATTGCTAAGGCAATAAAGTCAGTTAATGCTGGTTTTATTGATGGAATTAACGGTTTTGAGGTGGAGAAAATAGAATTTGGAAACTGTTTTGGGACACCTGAGTTTATAGAAGGAACTAATGCATTTATGGAAAAAAGAAAAGCAAACTTTTAATTGAATCCACTTAAAAAATTAGCAAGTCAGACTGCTGTTTATGGTTTGAGTAGTGTTATAGGAAGGCTTTTAAATTACCTTTTAGTACCACTTTATACACGCTATTTTTTACCATCAGAATATGGAGTTGTTACAGAAATGTATGCTTATGTTGCCTTTTTGGTAGTTGTACTTACTTATGGATTTGAGACTGCTTTTTTTAGGTTTTCTAAAAAGGATTATGATGTCAAAGTTGTATACAGTACCGCCTTAATATCCCTACTAATTTCTTCTACACTTTTTGTTTTGTTAGTTTTTTTATCTTCTGATTCAATTTCTAATTTAATGGGCTATGGAATTGAAGCTAAATATATTGAATGGTTTGCAATTATTGTTGCTTTGGATGCAATTTCCTCTATTTCATTTGCTAGCTTAAGAGAAAAAAACAAAGCATTAAGATTTGCCTCTATTCGCCTGCTTAACATTTTTGTAAATATTGGCTTTAATCTATATTTTATTGTTTACAAAGAATTTGGTATTGAATATATTTTTATATCAAATCTTATTTCATCAATAGTAAATATTCTTTTACTGATTCCTGAGATGGTAAAGTCAGTTTGGGTGTTTGATAATAAACTTTGGAATAAAATGAGAGTATACGCAACCCCTCTATTAATTGCCGGATTAGCAGGAATTACAAACGAAACAATTGATAGAATTCTATTAAAACATTTACTGCCTAATCCTGAATTATCGGCAACAGAATTGGGTTTGTATGGCGCCTTTTATAAGCTTTCAATACTAATGACTTTGTTTATTCAGACTTTCAGATTTGCGGCAGAGCCATTCTTTTTTGCTCAAGCTAATAGTAAGAATAGCAAAACAGTATATGCTGATGTAATGAAATATTTTACTATAATTATGTCGGTTATATTTTTAGGCGTCACTATTTTATATGATATTATAAAAGGCTTTTTAGGAAGTGAATATCATGATGAAAGGGGTTTTTTAGTCGTGTCAATTTTGTTATTAGCTAATCTTTTTTTAGGAATTTATTACAACCTATCAATTTGGTATAAGCTTACTGAAAAGACAATTTATGGAGCTTATTTATCTTTTTTTGGGGCGATAATAACTCTTATTCTTAACTTTATTTTAATTCCAAAAATTGGATTTGTTGGATCTGCATGGGCAACTTTAATTTGTTATTTTAGTATGACTGTTGCTTCTTATTATATTGGAAGCAAACACTTCCCTATTCCCTATCAACTTGAGAGAATTGGTCTTTACCTCTTTAATATGCTAGGAATTTATTTCTTCATCTATTTTATGCCAGAAAACTTTTTGTTTAATTCCTTATTATTACTTGGATTTATCATATTTGTATATATTTTAGAAAAACCAAAAACCATTCAAAAATCATGAAAGTAAAAGTTGTAAATAAATCAAAACATTCTCTTCCTCATTACTCAACAATTGCTTCAGCCGGAATGGATTTAAGAGCTAATATTGATAAGTCAATAACTTTAAAACCACTAGAAAGAGTAATTGTTCAAACAGGAATTTTTATTGAATTGCCTGTGGGGCTTGAAGCACAAGTTCGCCCAAGAAGTGGCTTGGCAATTAAAAATGGCATTTCTGTTTTAAATTCACCCGGAACAGTTGATGCTGATTATAGAGGAGAAGTTGGAGTGATTCTCGTAAATTTATCAGCGGAAGAGTTTGTAATTGAAGATGGTGAAAGAATTGCTCAAATGGTAATTACAAAACATGAACAAGCTGATTGGGTTGAAGTAGATACTTTAGATGAAACAGAAAGGGGTGATAGAGGGTTTGGAAGTACTGGAGTCAAGTAGATGAAAAAACTTTATTTCATATTATTTTATTTGATTAGTGCGCCGACCTTTGCCCAATGGAAATCATATTACCCTGAAACAAACGAAAGCAAAAAGACACTAAAAGAACAGAATCTAGAAAAAGACAACTTTCTTTTTAATCAATATTTGTTTAATGCATTAAAAGCGAAATCATTAGAGAATTTTGAGGAATCACTAAATTTTTTTCAAAAATGTATAAAGTTAGATGATAGCCAAGCAGTACCTTTTTATGAATCAGCCGTTATCAATAAAGAGAATGGAAATTTTGATTTAGCAACTGAACAGATTAAAACGGCAGTCACAATTGAAAATGATAACAGATGGTATGTTATAGCTTATGCTGAGATTTTGTTTTCAAACCAAGATTTTAAAAATGCCGCAATAGAATACAAAAAATTAATTGCTTTGGAGCCTGGCAATGAGGAGTTTTATTTTATGCTTTCAGACACCTATATTTACGCAAATGATTTTGAGAAAGCAATTGCAGTATATGATGAGCTAGAAAAATATAAGGGAGTTGATAAAATAATTTCTATGCAAAAACATAAATTGTATAGGAAGATTAACAATATGAAGGGAGCTATTAAGGAGTTGCAAACTATACTTATTGCTTTTCCTGATGAAATTGAGGCAATGGAGATTTTATCTGAATTGTATTTACTTAATGATGAAAAAGAGAAGGCTTTTGAACTATTTAAGAAGATAGCAGTTTTAGCACCTGAAAATGGAAGAATCCACCTTACACTAGCTGATTACTATAGGCAAAATGGAGAAAATGAAACGTCTTATAATGAGCTAAAACTTGCTTTTAAAAGCACAAAGTTAAATATAGATACCAAGGTTAGAATTTTGATTTCTTATTATCAATTAATACCACTAAATCCTGAGATGAGTTTACAAGCTATTGAACTTTCTGAAATTATGATCTCTGTCCACCCTAATGATTTAAAAGCAAGATCAGTTTATGCTGATATAATGTATACTGATAATCAGTTTCAAGAAGCAAAAGAGCAATATTTATATATATTAGAACAAGATAAAAGTAAGTCACAGATATGGAGTCAAGTTTTGTTTATTCAAGCAGAACAAAATGACTTTGAGGGATTGCTTAAAACTAGTAGTGAGGCACTAGAGTATTTTCCAACTGACCCACTTTTTTATTACTTTAATGGTGTTTCTAACAAGAGGTTTAAAAATTATGATGATGCTATTAATTCACTTGAAATGGGAGTTGAGTTTGTAATTGATAATCAGAATTTATTATTAGAATTTTACTCTTCATTAGCTGATACTTATCACGCAACTAAGGCTCATAAATTGTCAGATGCGTTTTATGAAAAAGTGTTGGCTGTTGATTCTAACAATATATTGGTCTTAAATAATTACGCATACTATCTTTCTGTTAGAAAAGTAAACCTTGAAAGGGCAAAAGCAATGTCATTTAAGTGCAATGAACTAGAGCAAAATAATGGAACATATCAAGATACTTACGCTTGGATTTTGTTCCGGATGGGAGATTATTCAGATGCAAAAAGATGGATGCAAAAATCGCTTAAAAATGGTGGTGATAAAAACGCAGTTGTTGTTGAACATTATGGTGATATTCTTTACAAATTAGGTGAAGTTAAGTTAGCAGTTGAGCAATGGAAAATTGCTAAGGTTTTAGGTGATGGATCTAAACAATTATCTAAAAAAATTACTGAAGGAAAGCTCTATGAATAAGATTTGCAAACTGTTAATTACTTCATTACTCCTTCATTCTTGTGGTTTAAAAAAGGTTGATAAAGTTGATTTTTCTGTTCTACCTCAAAATGATAAAGAGTTAATAGCTAGAGTAAATGCAAACAATAACTATCCTGAATGGCTGTACTTAAAAGGAAAAATTAATTTAAAAACTAAGGATCAAAATGTAACTCTTAATGTTTCTGTAAAAAATAGAAAAGACAGTATTATTTGTCTGAATATCAGTGCTCCTTTTGGTATTGAAGTTTTCAGAGCTCAACTTACTCCAGACTCTATTTATTTTATCAATCGAATGGATAAAACGTGGTTTATAAAATCATCTTCACGCCTAAAGGATTACTTAAAAACTGAAATTTATTTTGATGAAGTTCAGAAAATGATAACTGCAAATACTAGCATTGTAAAAGAAAAATACAGTTTTAGTAAAGATGAGCATTACACTTTAAACTCTCACTATTTTAACTATACTATTTCTGCTTTTTATAGAATACTCAATGCCAGCTTAGTAGAAGATAACAATATAATTGATTATTCATTTTCTGATTTCAATGAAAATAATTTTCCTAAAGAATTCAGCTTAAAAATAAAATCAAAAGAAAGTTTTGAAGCAACGTTAAAGTACTCTAAAATAGAATTTAATAGCCAGCAAATATTCCCATTTAAAATACCAGATACTTATGTTGAAATTAGATAATTTCTCATTATTTTTCTTTTGCTTTTTACTGAGTTTTTCTTGTTTTTCTCAAACTAAAGATGAGCTTAAAAAACAAAAGACAGAGCTTGAAAAAGAAATAAGCTACACTGCTGAATTATTAAGTAAAACAAAAAAGAATAAAACTAAGTCTTTAAATTATTTAAAGGTTCTGAAATCACAGATTAAAAGTAAAGAACAATTATTAATTACACTTCATGTCGAGATTGCTTTAATTAATAAACAGATACAAAAGACAGAAGTATCAATAATTGATACTGAAGAGTATATTTTAAAGAGTGAGGAGAATTTACAAAACCTAAAAGATGAATATGCAAAAATGATTTATGCTGCTTTTAAACAGAAGGGTAGTAGAAATGATTTAATTTTTATTATTTCATCTGATGATTTCAATCAAGCTTATAAGAGAATTATTTACTTAAAGCAATATACAAAGTTCCGTGAAAATCAATCACATAAAATTATTGAAAGTCAGCAAGAACTAACTGTTAAGAAAGAAAAATTAGTACAACAAAAAGACAGATTAATTGAGGAGTCTGCAATTAAAGGTTATTTGGTTACTTCCAAAAAAGATGAGTTGGAAAGTGTAAATGCTACCAAAGATGAAAAAGAGCATTTAGTAATAAAACTAAGTAAATCAGAAAGATTATTTAAGAAAAAAATTCAAGATAAACAGAAAAAATCAAAAGCGCTTGATGATAAATTAAGAAAAATTATTGAGGAGGAAATCAGGAAATCGAGAGAGGAAGCAAAAAGGAATGATGGTGTTAATAGTTTTGGGCTAACCCCTGAAGCATTAGCTCTTTCATCAGAGTTTAATAATAATAAAGGAAAGTTACCTTGGCCACTTGAAAAAGGAGTAATTGTTGAGCAATATGGGAAACAAAAGCATGCTGTTTTTTCTGGGATAGAAACTTTTAATAATGGAATTGATATTGCAACAGATGAAAATTCAGTTGTTCGTGTAGTTTTTGATGGAAGTATTTCTAGAATATTCTTTATAAAAGGTGAAGGCAAAGCTATTTTAGTCAATCATGGCGAGTATTTTACAGTATATTCTGGCCTAGAAGAAGTCGTAGTCAAGGTGGGTGATAAAGTGCTCTCTAAGGAGAAATTAGGCATTGTTTTAACTCAAGAAGTTGAGAATAAAACAGAATTACATTTCGAAATCTGGAAGGGTTATGATAAAAACGACCCTTCTAAATGGTTATATAAGGCCTATTAAATCAAAATGCCTAAATTTGCATACAATTAAAATTTAAAATTATGGAACCGATATTATTAGCAATTCCTGGAGGAGCATCTTTAGCATTAATTGCTGTTGCAATCTTATTATTATTTGGGGGAAAAAAAATACCTGAGTTAATGAAGGGTTTAGGACAGGGGATTAGTGAGTTTAAAAAAGGGAAAAAGGAAGTTGAAAATGAGCTAGAGGATAAAGATAAATAACATTTGATAACCTTCCAATCTTTCAATGAAGTGCAAAGTGCACTAAATAATGACACAACTACTGTTGTAGAAATTACTAAAAATTACTTACAGAATATTGCTGAAAACCAGCATTTAAATGCTTTTATTGAGGTATATTCTGATGAAGCCTTAGAACAAGCAAGGCTTGTTGATGAAAAGCTAACTAATTGTAGAGCTGGAAAGTTAGCAGGAATGGTTGTTGGAATTAAAGACAACCTTTGTTATAAAGACCATAAAGTATCTGCATCATCAAAAATTTTAGACGGATTTGAATCTTTATTTACTGCAACTGCAGTTCAAAGATTAATAGATGAAGATGCGATAATTATTGGTCGTTTAAATTGTGATGAATTTGCAATGGGTTCTGCTAACGAAAACACTATTTATGGCACTGTAAAAAACCCATTAGATAATGCAAAAGTTGCTGGTGGTTCTTCTGGTGGTTCAGCTGCAGCTGTTTCAGCTGACCTTTGTTTAGTAGCTTTGGGTAGTGATACGGGAGGGTCGATAAGACAACCAGCCGCTTTTTGTGGTATAGTCGGCCTTAAACCAACTTACTCAAGAGTATCCAGATATGGATTGATTGCATATGCATCTTCTTTTGATCAAATAGGACCTCTTACAAATAATGTAAGCGATGCTGCTATAGTACTTGAAGTAATAGCCGGAAAGGATAATTTTGATAGTACGGTATCTAAAAAGGATGTTGATAATTATTCAACAGTGAAATTTGATAATAAACAAAAGAAGATAGCTTATATTTCAGAGTGTTTAAATCGTAAAGGGCTTGACTCAGAAGTAAAAGAATTTATTGAGGACCAGATTAATAAATTAAAAGTTGAAGGGCATATTGTTGAGCCAATTTCTTTTCCATATTTAGACTTATTGGTGCCAACTTATTACGTGTTAACTACCGCTGAGGCTTCTTCGAATTTAGCGCGCTTTGATGGAATTCATTATGGTTATAGAAGTGAAAATATTACAGATTTAGAAAGTACTTATATCAATACTAGAACTGAAGGCTTTGGTGAGGAGGTGAAAAGAAGAATTATGCTTGGAACTTTTGTTTTGAGTGCTGGTTATCATGATGCGTATTTTACGAAAGCTCAAAAAATCAGAAGATTAATTAAGGATAAAACAAACAAGATGTTTGAGGAATATGATTTTGTACTTTCACCAACAACTCCACATACTCCATTTCAAATTGGCAAGAAACAAACTGATCCTACGGTAATGTATTTGGAAGATATTTTCACAGCTCAAGCTAATTTAGCTGGTAACCCTGCAATATCATTACCTTTAGGAAAGCATTCTAATGGCTTGCCAATTGGCTTGCATTTAATGGCGGACAAATTTAAAGAAGCTGATCTATTTGCTTTTTCGAAGTACCTTAGCAAATAAGAAATCAGTATATTTGTAATATGTTTAAAAGGTTAGTTTTAATATTACTCTTTACCCCTTTCTTAGCATTTCCTCAAAAAGAAATTCCTTATCAAGTTGGTGAATATTCAGCTTTTGATATTTTTTTTGGATCAATAATAGTAGGCCATGCTGAGCTGGAAATTGTTGAAGAAAAATTTATTGATAGCATATCAACTTTTCATATAGTTGGTAAAGGTAAAACCGCATATTTTTTTGATTGGTTTTTTAAAGTAAGAGATGTTTATGAAACCTTTTTAGATACTTCAACGCTCCTGCCAATAAAATTTATCAGGGATATTAATGAAGGCCCTTACAGTAAAAAACAAAACTATTTTTTTCATCACTCTGATAGCGTTGTAAAACATAACGATACTACTTATGAAATCTCTCACAATTCACAAGACATGCTTTCGGCATTGTTTTATGCAAGAACTTTTAATAAGGGAGAGGTAAAGAAGAAAAACTCCTTTTTTGTACCCATTTTTATGGATGAGGAGAATTACTTTTTAGAAGTTACATATTTGAATAATGAAGTGATAGAGACAGAATTTGGAAAAGTTGATTGCTTGGTATTCAAGCCACAAATGCAAGAAGGAAGAGTGTTTGAAGATGGAGAAGAAATGAAAATTTGGATTTCGAATGATAAAAATCTTTTGTTAGTGAAGGTTGAAACTAAAATTTGGTCTGGGACGATAAAAGCTGTTTTGGTTGACTATAAAGAATTGAAGTTTCCATTGTCCATAATTCAATAAAAGTGATTGAAAACTTAGCTTAGAATAAACTAAATTAGCAAAATGAAACAGTGGATAGGAATTATATTGATGGGAGTTGCATTATTGTTTATTTTATCAACTCTTGATAACACAACTAAAGAAGAATTAACGGCTATCGTAGCGGGTAAAATTGTTGTACCTCAGTATGAATACGGAATTTTAGTAGATTCTTTATTTGTTGTAAAAGGAACTGTAAATGCAGGTCAAACTCTTGGAGAGATACTTTACGCACACCATATTAATCACTCTGAGATTGCAGAAATTGTAACTAAATCAAAAGATATTTTTGATGTTAGAAGAGTTAATCAAGGTAAAGAATATACGGTTATTTGTGTTGATGACACTACTAAAAAAGCTTGTTATTTTATTTATCAGGAAAATCCAATAAACTATGTTGTTATCGATCTAAATGATGGAATAGATGTATATAGAGGGAGGAAAGAAGTTACTACAAAAGTAAATGTAGCTTACGGAGAGATTAATTCATCTTTGTGGCTCACTATCCAAGAGCAAGAATTAAGCCCTAAAATTGCAGCAGAACTTTCTACTATTTACGCATGGACTATTGATTTTTTTAAAATTCAAAAGGGGGATGGTTTTAAGGTTTATTATGAAAATAAATATATTGATGATGAGTATATAGGAATTGGTAGAATATTAGCATCAGAATTTACCCATAAAGGACAGAAATTTTATTCATTTTATTATAGAGAGAACGAAAATTTTAGCGATTATTTTGATGAAAAAGGAAGAACATTACGTAAAGCATTTTTAAAAGCTCCTGTTGAGTACAAAAGAATATCATCTAGGTATAGCAAAAGAAGAAAACATCCAGTAACAGGAAGATGGAAAGGCCATTTTGGAACTGATTATGCAGCTGATAGAGGAACACCCATTGTTAGTACGGCTAATGGCACAATTGTTGCAGCTAGCTATACAAAAAACAATGGAAATTTTGTAAAAGTAAAGCATACGGGAGTTTATACAACCCAGTATTTGCATATGTCAAAAATAAAACCAGGTATACGAAAAGGAGTATTTGTAAAACAGGGTGAAACAATTGGTTATGTTGGAAGTACCGGGCTAGCGACCGGACCTCATGTTTGTTATAGGTTTTGGAAAAACGGCAAACAAGTGGATCCTTATCTACAAGATCTTCCCCCAGGAGACCCAATTAAAGAGGAAAATGAAGCAGAATATTTGATAGTAAAAGATAGTTTACTTCAAATTCTTTTAAGTAAAGATGAATAAATAATGAAATATATAAACAAAATATTAAGGCGGTACACAGTGTTAATGCTTTGTTGTTTTGCGATTATATCTTCTGCTCAAAATCCATTTATTCAAAATAAAGGACAGTTTCCAAAACAAGTAAAAGCAAAAGTTAATTTACCTTCAGGATCCTTATTTATTGAAGTTGGAAAACTAACCTATTCCTTTTATTCAGGAGAGCAGCTAGCTCAAATTCATGATTTAGAACGAGATGACAAATCTGTAGATGCTCATGCCTATTCTGTTGAGTTTATTGGTAAATCAAAGCTAGTTACAGCAAAACTTTATGAGGAAAGTAAATATTTTGAAAATTATTTTTTAGGTGATAAATTAACTTGGGCAACAAATATTAAATCGTTCAAATCATTGTATCAGAGAAATGTATATAATGGTATAAATCTGAATTTCTATGTCAAAAACGATCAATTAAAATATGATATTGTTGTTGAAAAAAATGCAGATCCTGAAATGATAAAGTTACAATATAAAGGAGTGGATAAGATTAGGCTTGTAAAAGGAAACGTTTACATAACAACATCAGTAAATACAACTATTGAACACCGCCCTTATGCTTATCAAATTATAAATAATCAGGAGGTTGAGGTAGTTTGTAATTATAAGTTTAAAAAAGATGTGTTATCATTTGAATTTCCATTTGGATTTAATAAAAATCATGAGTTAATTATTGATCCAGTTTTAGAATTCTCAACTTATTCTGGATCTACAACCGACAACTTTGGTTACACTGCAACTTATGATAATTTTGGTTTTTTATATGCTGGAAGTACTTCTTTTGGAACTGGCTATCCTACTACAATTGGTGCGTATCAGATAAATTATGCCAATACTTCTGGAGGTACTGATGTTGCAATTACAAAATATGATTCCACAGGAACTAGTCGCATTTATTCCACTTATTTAGGTGGCTCAAAAGATGAATTACCACACAGCATGATTGTGAATAGTGTGGATGAACTGTTTCTTTTTGGTACAACTGCTTCTAATGATTTTCCAACAACATCAAACTCTTTTCAGCCTAATTTTAATGGAGGAAGTTCGTTCGCACCATCTGGAATAGGTGTTAGTTTTCCTAATGGATCTGATTTATTTGTAAGTAGATTAAGTGCAAATGGAGGTACCCTTTTAACATCAACTTATGTTGGTGGGACAGGCAATGATGGTTTAAATACTGCTACGTCTTTAAAATATAACTATGCTGATGAGGTGAGGGGTGAAATAGACATCGATAAAAACAACAATATCTATATTGCTACTTCAACACAATCTGCCGATTTTCCAACTTACAGTAGTTTTCAGAACGGCTCAAACGGAGGACAAGAAGGTGTAATTATTAAAATGGATAACCAACTTACTACTATTATTTGGAGCTCATACATTGGGGGAAGCAATGATGATGCAATTTATTCCTTAGCACTTGATACTGATGATAATATTTATGTAACGGGTGGTACGAATTCTGATAATTTTCCAACTACCTCAGGAGCTTATTTAACAAGTTATCAAGATTCATTAGAAGCGGATGCATTTATTACTTTAATTAACTCAAATGGATCACAAATTATCTCCTCATCTTACTATGGAACTGATGAGTATGATCAAGCTTATTTTGTAGAAATTGGAAGTACAAACTCAGTTTATTTGTTTGGGCAAACAAAAACTACAGGCACGAACTTGGTCTCTAATGCTACCTATTTTGAAAGTGGGGCCAGCCAGTTTATTGCAGTTTTTGATGAATATTTAACTTCAGTATTACGATCAACTGTTGTTGGTACAGGCAAAGGAACACCTGATATTTCTCCAACTGCTTTTTTAGTTGATGTATGTGATAAAATATACATTGCTGGATGGGGCTCTAATTTAGGAGGCTCATTATCAACTCTTAATTTACCAATTGACACTAATGCTTTTCAGCAAACTACTGATGGGAATGATTTTTATTTAATGGTGATTGATGATGCAATGAGTAGCATGATGTATGCTACTTATTTTGGAGGAAGCCAAAGTAATGAACATGTAGATGGTGGCACTAGTAGGTTTGATAAAAAAGGAATTATTTATCAATCAGTTTGTGCAGGATGTGGCGGTAATTCTGATTTTCCAATTGAACCAAATCCAGGTGCTGTTTCTCTAACTAATAATAGTTCAAATTGTAATAATGGTGTGTTTAAATTCAATTTTGACTTCCCAGTGGTGGTAGCTGATTTTAATGCTCCTTGGGTTGGTTGTAGTACAAGTTTTTCCTTTCAGAATCTAACAGTATCAAGTTCGGCTGTAAATTATCTTTGGTATTTTGGTGATGGTACAACATCTACTATTGTTAATCCCAATCATAATTATTCTCAAAACGGATTTTATGAAGTTACATTAATCGCAACTGATGCAAGTGCGTGCAATCTTTCAGACACAATTACAAAAGAGATCTTTATACTATCCAATACTGTAGATACTATTCAGTCAGTTGTAAAGTGTGAAAATGATTTAATTCAAATTGGAGTAATTCCAGTTAACGACCCTAACCTTACATATTCTTGGACTCCATCAGTTGATTTAAGTAGTACAAGTATCTCTAATCCTTTTTGTGATGTTAATTCTGACACTCAGTATCAACTTATTATTTCAAATGGAAGTTGCTCCGATACTTTATTGCAAAATATTTCAGTTACCAATTTACAGGTAGACGCTGGAGAAGATACCATATTTTGTATCTCACCAGTAGATTTATTAGCCACTTATTCATCCAACATAACTTTAGTAGAATGGTCTAACTCCCCTACTTTTTCATCTATCCTAAGTTCAGATAGTTTGTTGAGTGTTGCGTCAATAGGATTATATTATGTAAAGGTAACTGATGGGAATTGTGAGCAAATCGATAGCGTATTGGTTTCAGCTGACAATAACCTTCAACTAACTGCAGGCTCTAACTCAGTATTCTGCAATGATTCCACTCAAATATTTGCAACTTTTTCCGCTGATGTAAATTCTATTATTTGGTCTTCTGATAATAATTTTACAGATACTTTAGGTCATGTTGATTCTATAATTGTTTATAATCCAGGAACGTATTATATTCTAGTTAAGAATGGTGTTTGTGAGCAAATAGATAGTGTAATTGTTTTGTCAGAGAGTATAGATATTAATTTGATGACGAATGATATTTGTATGGGAGAATCCGTTATTATTGAAGTTGAAAATAACACACCAACTCTACCGATTACTTCATATACTTGGGATGGTTTTACAGAAACTTCAGAATTGTTGTTAGATACCCCAGATTCTTCAAGGTGGTATTATGTTGATGTTATTAACTCCAATTCTTGCACTGCAACTGATTCTATATTTGTAAATGTATATTCTTACCCAATCATTGATAGTCTTTGGATTGCTGATTCTATAGTATTTGATGGAGATGAAGTTGAGGTAACTGTTTTTACTGATGATTCAGTTTATGCTTTTATGGTTGAACCTACTTTAACTGGTTGGAACCCATTTCAGCTTATTAACCAATTTGGATGCTTGGTAATAGATTCTGTTTGGGTTACAATTGAAGAAGTGTTTTGTGATGATAAAAATATTAAAATCCCTACAGCTTTTTCACCCAATAATGATGGAATAAACGATAAATATTTTATTAATGATATAGATGGAATAATCATAGATTTCAAACTTGAAATTTTTAATAGATTAGGACAAAAAGTATATTTTTCTAATGATCAAAAAACTAATGAATGGGATGGAACTTACAATAACGAGAAACTTCCACCACAAGTATTTGATTTCTATTTAGAAATTAGTTGTATTGGAGCAAAAACACTTTTTTATAAAGGAAATATTACTCTTATAAGATGATTCGTTTTGTTGTCATACTATTTTTTTTTCTATCTTATAATAGTTTAGCTCAAGATGTTCATTTTTCACAGTTTAATGAAACTAAAGCACTAATTAATCCAGCTCTAGTTGGTTACCAAGATGGGGACTATAAAATACAAGCTCAAAGAAGATCGCAATGGGGTAGTGTTACTGTTCCGTTTAATACATTTTCCATTTCATTGGAAGCAAAAAATATTATTAAGAAACTATCTTTTGGTGTTCAATTGTTAAACGATATTGCAGGAGATTCTCATTTTAAAACTAATGGAGTCACTTTCTCGCTTTCACATAACACAAAAGTTAATAGTAGTAACAATATATCCTTTGGAGTTCTTGCGGGGACCTATCAAAGATCAATTGATTATTCAAGTTTAGTTTTTAATGAAACTGAAAATATTCCAAATAATAATATAGATTTTTTTGATTTTGCATTAGGATTTGTACATGAGATTGACCTGAATATATCTTCAACTTTGATTTCTGGGATTTCATTATTTCATTTAAATAAACCTAACCAATCATTGATAGGAAGCAATAATATTCAACTTCCAATAAATTCTAAGTTACACACTTCAATAATTTATTATTTTAATAAAAAATTTCAAGTTAAACCAACACTTTATTACTCAGAACAAGGTGAGTCTAGAGAATTGATTTCTGGCTGTTTTTTTAATTATGTACTTAATAATTCATCAGCCGAAATGGTTGTTTTAAGAGCTGGGATTTTTAATCGAAAGAATGATGCAATAATCACTGAGTTTGGGATAAAGATTGATAATTTTGATGCTATGGTTTCATATGATACAAATATATCATCTCTTAATAGTGCAAGTGATTATAAAGGTGGCTTTGAGTTTTCTATAGCTTATGAATGGAGTGTTTTAGAATCAGTTAAATCCAATGAAATTAAGGTTTGCCCAAAATATTTATAATGAGAAAGTTATTTTTTATTTTTGTTTTACCCCTTAGTATTCTTGCTCAACAGGATTTTAAAATTGAACCATTAAATGGGCATGTAAATACCTTTGGGGCAGAACTTAACTTTATTCAAATAAATGATACTTTAGCTTTTTATACTTCATTTCAAGATGAGGGGAGTTATCAATCATCAATTTACTCTACAACAAAAAGGAACAAAAAATGGGGAAAAGGAAATTATTCCAGATATAATTCTGAACTTTTTGATACCGGTGATATAAGTTTTTTGAATGATGATATTGTTATCTTTACTCTTTGTGATGTTGAGAATAATTGTCAGTTAGTAAGTTTTGTTAATGGGAGATTTATTAAAATTGAAGCTTTAGACAAAAGTGACAAAAAGAATATACAATCCCATATTACAACCCATAATAATCAAAATGTTATTTACTTTGCTTCTGATAGAGAGGGTGGTTTTGGAGGGTTAGATATTTGGCTAAGTGTAATTGATATATATGGAAACTTTGGTGTTCCAATTAATGCCGGCTCTAGAATTAATAGTTCGGCAGACGAGATTACACCTTTCTATAATCATTTTGAAGCCCAACTTTATTTTTCGTCAAATAGAAAGAAAGGAAGGGGTGGTTTTGATATTTACAAATCAAAAGGGAAATTGAATCTATGGAAATTTGCTGAAAACGCAAAACAGTTCAACACCAAAGAAGATGAGATGTATTTGACTTTCTTTAATGAAAATACTGGTTATTTTTCATCCAACAGAAAGGGTGCAAGATATGAAAGTACAGAGTTTTGCTGTAATGATATTTTTTCTTTTGAGATTATTGAGATTGATACTATTTCTTCAGAAGTTAATTGGGGTGATTTTGGGCCATTAGAATTGTATTTTCATAATGATGAACCAGATTGTTGCACAATGAAAACAACGACAAATCAAACTTATAAAGATGCATATATTTCATATTTTAAGTTGGTCGATGAGTACAAAAATCAAAATGATAGTTTGAATGATTTCTTTGAAATCACATTAAAACCTAACTACAACAGATTAGTAAATCTCTTAGGCATGTTGTTGCTAGAGTTAGATGGCGGTAAAAAAATTGAATTACAAATTAGAGGCTTTTCAAGTCCGCTTCATGAATTTGAATATAATATTAATCTATCACAAAGAAGGATTAAAAGTGTGATTAATTATATTTCAACTTATCATAATGCCGTGCTTTCAAAATATCTCAAAACTGGTCAACTTTCTATTGTTGAGCTTCCTTTAGGCGAGAGTAAGGTTTCTGAAAATACTAGTGATAACCCTAATGATATTAAGAGTTCAATTTACAGCTTAGAGGCTATTAAGGAACGCAAAATAGAGATTTTGAATGTTATATTAGTAGATTAGCATTACTAATAACTCAACACTTAACCCTGCTAAAAATCCAACATATAATTGCAGGTAATTATGTGCTTTTTCTTTAATTCTTGCCATTGCTAAAACTCCAGAAAGAAGTATAAATATGATTATTAGATGTAGTAAATTTCCATATATAATCTCAAGAGCAATAAGCACACCCACTAACCCTCCAATCCCTAATAAATGCAAACTTATCTTCCAATATTTTGAAATTATCGAAGCAATTAAAATTATTGAAATACCACCTATTAATTCAGCCTTTATAATTGGGGAGAGTACAAGTATATTTGCTATTGTATAATAACCTAATCCCATCCAAAGAGCTGTCCTGAAAAGCGGGACGGAACGCTCTTTATGATTGCTCATTTCTAATGATGAAACTTTACCGCTTTTTATAAGAAAAAAGATGCTAATTAATGGCAAAATAACTGTACTAAAAATCAAAACCACATAAATATAATTTTGATAATTAGTAATAGCAAAACCAATTGAAGGGACTTGTATCAAACTTAAATAAAGAGCTAATATTGGCATAAATATCGGATGCAGAATTATAGAGATCAACTTTGATATTCTCATTATAATGCTCTTCTCAATTTAGCTATTTCAAATCCTAGTTGCTCTCTGTATTTTGCGACAGTTCTCCTTGCAATATGATAATTATCTTTACCTAATAATTCAGCAAGTTGTTCGTCATTATAAGGTGTAGTTTTATCTTCTGTTAGAATGATTTCTTTTAAATGATTCTTGATTTCATTTGTAGAAATCTCTTGACCATTATCTTTTTTATATGCCTCAGAAAACAGCTCTTTTAGCTTAAAAGTTCTAAAATGTGTTTCTACATACTTTGAGTTACTTACTCTTGATATTGTTGAGATATCCATATTTACAATATTAGCAATATCAGCAAGTTTCATAGGCTTTAAATCACTTTCTACACCACTTAAAAGATAATTTTCTTGCAATGAAATAATAGCTAGCATTACTTTTTTAAGTGTTGCTTCTCTTTTAATTAGGGCTTCTTTAAACCATAAAGCTTTTTCTACTTTTTTCTGCAAAAATTCCTTTATAGTTTTATCAGCAGTATCTTTCAGTAAGTTCGAATAATAGGTACTTATTTTTATAGGTTTCGTATTACTCTTGTTCACCTGAAGTTCTAGTTGATTATTAACTACTAATAAGGTAAAGTCAGGGTAAATATATTCAGATATTTCTTCATTTTTAAAGAAGCCATTTGCAGGAATTGGATTTAAAGATTCAATTAAAGAATAAGTTGATTTTAATTTTTCTTCTGAAATCCCTAGATTTTTCATTATGTTTTCATAGTTTTTATTACTGAATTGAGAGTAGAATTCGGTGATAATTTTAAACGCTAATTTATTCTCAGGATAAAGTTTTTTGAGTTGAATTAGCAAACATTCTTGGAGGCAATTAGCCCCCACCCCAATTGGCTCTAAGTTTTGCAGAATATTTAATGCGTTTTGCATCTTTTTTTCTGATATATCAAGATTATCACTTATTAATAAATCGCTACTGATAGAAAATAAATCGCGGCTTAAAAAGCCATTTGAATCAAGGCTGTTTATCAAGTATTTTACCAAAAAGAGATTTCTTTTTGATAGTTCAACTCCTAATAGCTGTTTTTCTAAATAACTAGTAAGACTTTCGGACTTATCCTCAATTTGGAAGTCTGAAAAATCTCTTTTATTTGATGAAAAGTAGGTGTGATTTTCTTCATCTTCTTCAAGTGCAGGATTATCCTCTAATTCCTCTTCTATCCTTTTTTCAAGTGAAACTATAGGTATTTGCAGAAGCCCTAAAAATTGAATTTGTTGAGGACTCAACTTTTGATATTGCTTTTGCTCTAACCTTTGTTTACTCATTAAAATTCAGCATTTTGAGGAGTTCGAGGGAAAGGTATAACATCTCTAATATTTTTCATTCCTGTTACAAACATAATTAGTCTTTCAAACCCCAAACCAAATCCAGCATGCTTGCAAGTTCCAAATTTACGAGTTTCTAAGTACCACCATAATTCCTCTTTATCAACATCCATTTCTTCCATTCTTGCTTGGAGTTTGTCAAGTCTTTCCTCTCTTTGCGATCCTCCAATTATTTCTCCTATTGTTGGAAATAAGATATCCATTGCTCTTACAGTTTCATTATCTTCATTCAGGCGCATGTAAAAGGCTTTAATTCCTTTTGGATAATCTGTAATAATAACAGGTTTTTTATATTTTTTCTCAACTAAATACCTTTCGTGTTCTGATTGTAAATCAGCACCAAATCCATCGATCAGATATTTAAACTTTTTCTTTTTATTAGGTTTAGAGTTACGTAAAACATTAATCGCTTCACGATAAGTTAAACGAACAAAATCATTTTCTAAAACAAATTGGAGTCTCTCTAGCAGCCCCATTTCAGATCGTTCTTCTTTCTTTAAGTTGCTTTCTTCATCACCCATTTTTTTATCTAGGAATTGCAAATCGTCAGCATTATGTGTAATGCAGTATTGGATGCAATATTTTAAAAACTCTTCTGCTAAATCCATGTTAGTTTCTAAATCAGCAAATGCTACTTCTGGCTCTATCATCCAAAACTCTGATAAATGCCTAGAAGTATTTGAATTTTCAGCTCTAAAAGTTGGGCCAAAAGTGTAGACTTGTCCTAATGCTAAAGCACCTAATTCAGCTTCTAGTTGACCTGAAACTGTTAAGTTGGTTTTGCTCCCAAAAAAGTCAGATTCAAAATCAATTTTTCCATCAGAATTTTTTGGCAAGTTTTCTAAATCAAGATTAGTTACTTGGAACATTTCTCCAGCACCTTCCGCATCAGCACCAGTAATTATTGGAGTGTGAAGGTTTAAAAATCCCTTATCATTAAAGAATTTGTGAACGGCAAAAGTTAAAGCATGTCGCAATCTGAAAACTGCTGAAAAAGTATTAGTTCTAAATCTTAAATGAGCTTTCTCTCTTAAAAATTCTAAGCTGTGTTTTTTTGGTTGCAATGGATATTCCTCAGCATCTGCTGCACCTAAAACCTCTATCTTATTTGCTAATATTTCCACAGCTTGTCCGCTACCTTTTGACCTTACTAATTTACCATCCACACTTATGCAAGAGCCGGTAGTTATCTGCTTTATCAATTCCTCATTAAAGGAACCTCCCTCAGCAACTATTTGAATATTATTTATAGTTGAACCATCATTTAATGCAATAAAGGAAACATGTTTACTACCTCTCCTTGTTCTTACCCAACCTTTAGCACTTATTTTTTGTTCTTTCCCCTCTTCACTAAGAATTTCTTTAATTTTCATTAGATTTTTTATAGTTTCTGAATTATCCTACTTGTGATACTAATTTCTTTGCAAGAATTTCATGTACAGTGTCTACGATTGCTGATGTATCGTAGAAGTATTCTTTGTGCAATTCTTCTTGAGTTCCATGATGTACAAATTCATCAGGAATTCCTAACCTTTTTACTGATGATTTATAATCATTATTTGCCATAAATTCTAGTATTGCTGCGCCAAAACCTCCTTGCAAGCAACCATCTTCAATTGTTATGATGTTATCAAATTTTGTAAAGATTTTATGAAGTAGCTTTTCATCCAAAGGTTTTGCAAAACGCATATCATAATGTGCAATACTTAAACCTTCTTTCTCAAATTCTGCTTGTGCACTTACTACAAAATTTCCCGGATGCCCTAGTGATAAAATTGCTATTTTTTCTCCTTTTTTTATCAGCCTACCTTCTCCTATTTTAATTTCTTTAAATGGAGTTTCCCAATCTAACATCACCCCTTTTCCCCTTGGGTATCTCATTGAAAATGGTCCTTGATTTGGAAGTTGAGCAGTATACATTAAGTTTCTTAATTCTTCTTCATTCATAGGTGCTGAAACAATCATATTTGGGATGCATCTGAAAAATGCTATATCATATGCTCCATGATGAGTTGCTCCATCAGCACCAACTACCCCTCCTCTATCTAAACAAAATACTACATTCAAATTTTGTAATGCAACATCATGTATTACTTGATCATATGCTCTTTGCATGAAAGTAGAATAGATATTACAAAAAGGTATTTTTCCTTGAGTAGCCATTCCTGCAGAAAAAGTAACAGCATGTTGCTCTGCAATACCAACATCAAAAGTTCTTTTAGGCATTTGCCCCATCATTTTTGTAAGCGAACTTCCGCTAAGCATTGCCGGACTAATCCCAACAATGTCCTTATTTTGTTTTGCTAATTCAATTATTGTTTCTCCAAAAACATCTTGATATTTTGGAGGAGTTTTTTTCTTTTGTGCTTTAATAATCTCCCCTGTTTCTTTATCAAAAACTCCAGGTGCATGCCAAGTTGTTGTGTCTCCTTTTTCAGCAGGAGTAAATCCTTTGCCTTTTACGGTTAAACAATGTAAAATCTTAGGGCCAGGAATATCTTTTAAATCTTTTAAAACTTCAGCAACATGCTCTGCATCATGACCATCTATAGGCCCAAAATACCTGAAATTTAAGGATTCAAAGTAATTGCTTTCTCCAAGTATAGTAGTTTTTATAGCACCCTCCACTTTTTTAGCAATAGCCTGAGCATTTGGTCCGAATTGACTAATTTTTCCCAGAATCTTCCAAATTTTATTTCTAGCTTTGTTGTAAGTTTTTGATGTAGAAATATCAGTTAAATATTCTTTTAACGCTCCTACTGCAGGATCAATTGACATGCAGTTGTCATTTAAAATCACTAATAAATTTGAATGTTCAGCTCCTGCATGATTTAGCGCCTCAAAAGCCATACCAGCCGTCATTGAGCCGTCACCTATTACAGCAATATGTTGTTTGTTTTTCTCACCCTTACTTTCTGATGCAAGAGCCATTCCAAGTGCGGCTGAAATTGAAGTTGAAGAATGGCCAACCCCAAAAGTATCATATACACTTTCTGATCTTTTTGGAAACCCACTTAGCCCTCCCTTTATCCTATTTGTAGGAAATTGCTCTTTCCTTCCTGTAAGAATTTTATGTCCGTATGCCTGATGCCCAACATCCCAAACAAGTTGATCGTAAGGAGTATTAAATACATAATGAAGAGCTACAGTAAGCTCTACAACACCTAAACTTGCGCCAAAATGCCCTCCTTTTTCAGATACAATATCAACAATGTATTGCCTTATTTCATTACTGACTTGTTTCAACTGAGATCTTCCCAGTTTTCTTAAATCAGAAGGACTATTAATATTACTTAATAGAGGACCTTGAGGATATTTTTTCTTTTGAGTCATAATTGCACAAAGTTAATAAATATTTAATCATGCAAAAGTAATAATATTCGTTAACAAAATAGCGTTAATAATTGAATAGCTATTAATGCAAATTTTGACAGTTATATTATCAAATTTGTATTTATGAAGAACTTCTTTTGTATTTGTTTAATAATTATGAGTTTATCTTCTTTTTCTGAGGATACTATACACGCCTTTAATACTGATACTACTTTGATTTTAGACACTCTATTACTAGAGCAAAAAATTATTTTAAAAGCGGATAAACCACTAAATGTTTTTGATGAGAGATTAAGGATTTTGGACGAAAATTCTCCTATGGATTTAGCTTATAATGAAAAGGTGCATCCTTTTATTGAAAGTTATATTGGTAGAAATAAAGCATTAATTTCAAGAATGCAAGGTTTAAAGAATTTGTATTTTCCCTTGTTTGAACAACAATTAGACAAGTATAACCTTCCTTTAGAGTTTAAATATTTAGCTATTGTAGAGTCTGCAATGAATCCTAAAGCAAAATCACATTCTGGCGCAACTGGACTTTGGCAATTTATGTATTTAACAGGTAAACAATACGGACTAAATGTTACTTCTTACATGGATGAAAGGCAAGACCCACTTAAATCAACAGAGGCAGCTTGTATTTATTTTGAAAAATTGTACGATACTTTTGGTGATTGGAATCTTGTACTTGCTGCTTATAATGGTGGCCCTGGATATCTGCAAAAGAAAATCAACAGAGTTGGAAGTAATGATTTTTGGGTTTTATATCCTCATTTAAGAAGAGAAACTAGAAATTATATTCCTACATTTATTGCTGTAAATTATGCTATGAATTACGCAGAAGAACATGGCATTAGTATTCAAACAACAAAAATTGAGGTAGGAATAACAGACACATTAACTCTTAAAAAACAAATTGAGTTAAAAGTTTTAGCTGAAATGATTTGTGTAAATGAAGAAACAATTCTGTATCTAAATCCTGCATATAAAAAGAATATTTTTCCTAAAGAGTCGGTAGTTGTTTTACCTGAATTTGCTGCAAATGATTTTAAATTTAATGAAGAAACAAATTATTCTTTTATTGAATCTGTGAATAATAAAGAAATTCTTGTTGATGAGGAGAGAATAGTTTACAGAGTGCAAAAGGGGGATTATTTAGGAAGGATTGCTAAAGATCATAATGTGCATGTTTTTGAGTTGAAAGATTGGAATAATTTAAAAACAACAAATCTTGATATTGGCGACAAATTGGTTATTTATGTAAAAAATAATAAAGAACCACCAGAAAAACTCAAAAAACTTGCAAAAAACGAGTATATTATACAAAAAGGCGATACGCTTTGGGGAATTGCTAAAAAGCATAATGGTTTAAGTGTTTGGAAGATTAAATCGCTAAACAACTTGGAGAGTGATAACCTAAAGCCTGGCACAAAAATTCTTTTACCTTCAAGTTAATGAGATATATTATTATACTTACATTCCTTCTGTTTTCTTGTGGTGATGGAGCTCAAACCTTACCATCTTCAACAGGAACAAATTCAGAAGTAATTTTTGTTGTTGCTGATGCTTTGTGGGTGAGTGGTGTTGATAGTTTGGCTTATGCAACTTTTGGTAAAATTATAGAAGGAATAAATCAGAATGAGAGTGCCTTTAGAGTTGTACAGGTTAATCAAAGTGAGTTTAAGTCAATATTAAAAACTCACAAAAATATTATAATAATTGCTGAGGGTGCTCACCTTTCAAGTCAAAAAAATAAGTGGGCTAAAGGGCAGTTTGTTGCACAATTAAATTGGGATAATAATAGAGTACAATTACTTAAAGAACTTAATAAATTAGTTTCTATAGTCAGCCTGAACGAAGTAAAATATATAAGAAATACTTTTGCTAAATTATCGCAAAAGAATGCTGAAAAAGAAATTTTTAATCATTTTGGAATAGAAGTTATTATTCCTAAGCAATATGAAGTAATTTCTAATTCAGATTCTATTTTTTGGGCTACGTTTAATCCGCCAAATTCAGAGGAGATAAAGAATATTTTAACTTTTTCATTTATACCAAAAACCACTAATTTGCAAGCTGAGGTTTTACAAAATACAGATAATATTTTTGCTAAATACCTAAAAGGCGAAAGGGAAGGTAGTTTTGTGCAAATTGAGCCTAGCTATCCTCCTTATTATAATGATAATATCTATAGAGGACTGTGGAAGTTAGATTACGGATTTATGGGAGGACCCTTCCTAATTAAAACCTATTTTATTGATGATAAAATTGTAGTAAATGTTGGTTTAATATTCGCGCCGCAAAGCAGAAAAAGAAGTTATATAAAAGAGCTGGAAGCTATTTTATAATTAGTTTCTCCCTTTTATTTCCTGATTCGCTTTTTAGCTCAACAACATAATACCCTTTTGCTAAACTAGCTGTGTTAACATACTTTGATTTTGTAGAAATAACCTTTTGCCCTGTGATAGAATAGATGTTAATTAATACCTTATTTTCAGTTGTGCGAATTGTTATTTTATCATCAGCAGGGTTAGGGTAGATTGTAAACTTAACATCATTAAAGTAGTTAGAATTTACAGTACTTAGAGTATTTAAATCACTTTTCCAAACTCCTCTTCCAAAAGTTGCCGCACTTATAGTTCCTTCATCATAATGTATTTCCAATTCCTTTACAATAACATTTGGTAGCCCATCATTAAAAGGCACCCAATCAGACATGGTATTGTCTTTGTAATAAACCCCAACATCAGTTCCTATATACAAATCATCATTAGCACCACCTTGATAAACAATACAATTAACAGGAAGGGCAGGCAAATTACTTCCGGAGATATTTATCCAATTATCTCCAGCATCAATTGATTCATACACTTTATGAGCATTATTGTAATCAGATAAAGTAACCCAAACTCTATCCGGATTTGTAGTTGAAACAGTCACATCAGTAATATTATAGTTTGGTATACCAGGTTTTATGTAGGTCCAAGATTGCCCTGCATCTTTAGTAACTTTTATCTTACTATAAGTTGCTGCATAAATATAATTCTCATCAGAAGGTGCTAAAGCTATTGAACGAATTGCAGCTCCATTACTTACATTAAAAGAAACGGAATCCCAGATAGCTCCGGCAGTTGTTGATCGGTAAACCTCATCATATCCTGCTACTATTAAATTGTTGTTAGTTTTATGCATTTCATAAGGAGTATTCCACCCTCCCTCATAACTTACAGGTTTAATATTATTCCATGAATTCCCTCCGTTATATGATTTTCTTAGCCCTCCATATTGATATTCAGCATAAATAATATCCTCATCATAATGATCTATTGCGCATTCCATACCATCCCCACCCATAATTGCATCCCAAGTAGAGCCAGTTAGCATTTCAGTACCATTATCTTGTGCTCCTGCAACGATTCTGTTGGCGTTTGATTTTGAAAGCCCTAAATTGTAGAATTGAGAGATTTCAAGCCCATCTGAAATATCTACCCATTTATTGAGATTATCCATATATTTGTAAAAACCACCATCATTTCCTGCATAAGCAACATGAGTATGTGGATTGAACTCAAAAGCATGTTGATCCACATGCATGTAAGAATAGTTCGATCCATTTCCACTACTTGCATCTATATCCCAATTCGCACCACTATCATCAGAACGCCAGAGATTAATGCCTCCTACATAAACTAAATCTTCATTATTTGTTGCAACACCTAAGCTTAAATCGTACCAGGATTGACCTCCAGTATCACTACCATCAGTTTCTCTCCCTAAGATGTTTGGAGTATTTGATTGCAATACCCAAGTATCACCAGCATCAGAAGATTTATACAACCCATGAAAGCTATAATCAGAAGCAGAATAAAGTGCGTATACAACCTCAGGATTATCAGTAGTTACAGCAATTAAAGGTCTGTGTTTTCCAGTTGATGAAACCCCATTATTAATAACATTCCAGTTATTACCACCATCAATAGTTCGGTAGACATTACTCCCTCCACTTGATTGTTTAGCCGCATAAATAACATTACGATTATTTGGTTTGTATTCAATGTCTCTCCATCTACCAATAATACCAGTAGTTGCCCATGTATTCCCTCCATCTGAACTTATCATAAGATTAGAGTTAGTAGCTGCAATTAAACTATCAGTATGATTAGGGTTTATAAGTACTTTGTTTACTGTTTTTTCTTGGTCAACAGTGTAGCTTAATCCTGTAGTATTCCAGCTTGAACCCCCATCAATTGATTTAAGAATCCCTATACTATAAGTGTCTGTTGCATTTGCATCACCAGTAACTATGTACATTATTTGATTATTGATAGGATCAATAGCAATATGAGAAACTCCCATAACAGGAAGATTATCAGTATTTGTTGTCCAATTACTTCCTCCATCAATTGATTTCCAAAGCCCACCTGCCGGAGAGCCAATCCATATAATATCTTCATCAATAGGATCGAAAGCAATACAATTTACCCTGCCATTTCCTCTTTTTTTATTGTTAGATAAAATTATTGGTGTATTGATAGGGCCTTTAGATACCCAATTACCTGAAGTGCTTGATTTTGCGTTGCTGTATTTTTCTTTTTGCCACTCTATAAATAATGCATTTGGATTGAATGAATTTCCTTCTGTGATTCTTTCGTTTACAAAATCCATTTCACGAGCATAAGGTTTGTATCCATTTCCTTTAGTATAAGGCACGGTTTTACGGTAGTTTTCAAAAGCTTCAAATTTTTCAGCAGGAGTAGGGTTGGCATTTGTTTTTAGTAGGTTCTCCTCCCAGATTTGTGCCGAGGTAGTAAAAGAAATAAAAAGTAGTGCTAGTAAAAGGTTAAGATTTTTCATTTTGATATTTATAAGTTGCAAAGATAAGGATAGTTATTAATTGTTTGTTTGTTATTAATTGATATTTATTAGATATTATCGCTTAAGCATCTTAGGTGTTTAAAATATTAAAAATTAGTTTGCAAGCCTAAAATAAAATTCCTACCACTTGCACTAATTCCAGAGCTAAAGGTTTTATAATGAATATCTGCAATGTTTTGAACCCCACAGCTTATAATAATATCATTATCTAATTTATTACTGTACTGAAGGTTCAAAGTGTACCACATTGGCGTTCCATCAATTGTTGCTTCTTCTAGGTTATCTATTCCTCCATCATCATATTCATTTGATTTTTTAGCTGCATTATATTTTGCATAAAACTCGAACTCCTGTTTCTTAATGGTGTAATTTATTGAAAGTTTACCATTGGCAGGTGGGATGTGAGAAAGAGGTTGGTTTCCCATTGCATTCCCTTTTAGATAATTAAAATTTGCGCTTAAATATAGACTCTTATTGTATTCATATATAGCATTGATGTTAATGCCGTAAATATTTGCTGACTCAATGTTTTTATTCATTTGAATCTTCATCATTTCTCCATCATATAACATACTATCTTTACTATTAAGAGTTGAAAATTCACGGCTAATAGCATTATTAATATTGGTATAGAATAATGATATATTAGTTTTAATTTTTCCTTTGAAATATTTAATTGTTATCTCATAATTATCAGAATATTCTGCTTCTAATTTTTCGTTTGGAATTACAACATAATTATCATTTTTTGAAAATACTTTCCCAATATCATCAATATTAGGATTTCGAAATCCACCATAGTAAGAGGTTTTAAAAAGTGTGTTAGTGTTCAAACTATATACCAAACTTGCTGATTTTACGAGTGAGGAATTATTATTTTGAAGTTGTTTATAAGGGAAATTGAAGGTAGTACTGTCATTAAATATAGCAGTGAGATTATTTTGGTTATACCTTGCCCCTATTACTAATTTTAACTTTTTATGTAATGGAATTTTTGCTTGAGTGTAGCTAAAAAAATCATTTACACTACTCCCTCCATCAGGGTAGCGTGTACTATTATGACTTATAATATTATTACTTTTCTTATCCGCTTTGGAGTTTACCTTTTGATATCTATTCCCCAATCCATAACTAATATTTAAAGAATTTATTGATTTGCTAAAGTCAAAAGAAATATCATAAATTTTAACATTTTCATATCTATTTGAAAGTTGATTTTCGCTTTTTTTACTTTTATGGCGAGATTCACTAACATCTTGAAATGATAGTGTGGTGTTCATTTTTTGAAACAATATAGTTTCTTTAAAATTTGAATGTTTTAGGCTTTGCAAGAATCTGCTTTGTGGACCGTAATACCAGTCACTATATTTAGCTATCCCATCTTTTATGTCATTGAGTTTATCAAAGCGATTTATGTTAGATGATGTAGCAAATTGAGTGTTTAAAAGAATACTGCTGTTTTTATTAATATTATAGAAAGTCTTATGCATAAAATCAGTTTGCTGATATGCAGTAAATAATTGCTCATTTCCATTAGTTGCTATCCTCTCCTTACCCCATTGTAAATATCCATGATTTCGATTTTCTCCCATCTTTAGATTTTCTAAAGATTTTACAGAAAATCCAGAAGTGAATGCTAGTTTTTTATGATGATATTGTGACAAGAAATTTAATAAAACTCCATTAGTTGCACTTTCAAATTGTTGGTTGAAGTAAAATTTATTTTCATTGAGACTAGTATTTGTGTAGGTGTTAAAAAGCAAAGCACCTCCCATAGCTCCATTACCATAAGCAACTGATGCGGGCCCAGATAACAGATATATACTGCCTAAAAAGTAAGGGTTTATTGAGGCCGAACTTTGTAGATGCCCACTTCTGTAAATGGCATTATTTAAAGGAATTCCATCTACAACAAGTAAAAGCCTATTAGCCTCCATCCCTCTAAAATTTGGACTCCCACCACCACTTTGACTTTCTTGAATAGTTACACCTGAATTCCCTTCTAGTTTTTCAGCTGTTGTTTTACTTGCAATTTTTGTATTGCCCGCTTCAGTTTCACAAATAGGGTCATTTTGATATAAAAGAGCTTTCTTATCTAATTCAAAATTTACAGTTGGAAGTGTTTTAATTCTAGGTTCTAAAAATATTTTACTACTAATACTGCTTTTAATAATTTGTATTTGATGATATGATATGTGTGAGATTATTAGTGTATCGTTTTCCTTAAATTTATTGATAGCACAAACCCCTTTACTGTTTGTTATAACTCCTTTTTGGTTACTTTTAATATTCACATTTTCTATTGGAATTGCTAGTATTTTGTCAAAAACCTCAATGTTTTGGCTAAAAGCCAATTTACACATCAAAAGAAAACTTATAAGAATTAGTTGCTTCATTTTCGTAATGATTCTATTATTAAGTGAGATGTAATATTACTAAGATTATAATGATGAAGTCTAAAATATTGAATAATATCTTTTAGTAATTCTGATTTTAATTCTTGAGGGATATTAATTTTTTTCCCTAGTAATAAATGTTTAAGCACTGTTGTTTTTTCTTCAGTTAAATAGATGTTCATATTAAATGATTTTCCGGAAAACTCCCCGGTTTCTAAATTAAAAAATGGAGCATTTATATTCTCAGTTGAAGGGAAAAATCCTAAATATTTTGATAAATTAAGCATGAAAAGAAGTGCAAAATTTTCATCTATAGTATTTGCGTTATAGAGTTTTTGTTTTATTTCCCAAACAAATTTAAAAAGCCCTGAATTCTGTTCGTTTTCTTGTAATACTTTAGAACTTATCTCAGCAATAAATATAGCCAAGAAGTTTTTATTCATGTTTATTTTATCAGTAGAGATCGTTTCAATAATTGTAATTTCAGCTAGATACTGCAATCCTTTTTTAGGAATAAGTGTAGCATTAATATCAACTAACTGTAAGGGTTGAAAAAGTCCAAGTTTTTTCTTTGCTCTTTTAGATCTAACACCTTTAATAATAAAAGATTGAAGACCATGTTTTTCTGTAAAGATTTTACTAATTATTGAGCTTTCTCCTTGCTTAATATAGGTGAGAGTAATGGCTCTACTTTTGTATTTCATTAGTGTATGAAAAGTATCTTACTTACCATTTTTTGTTCTCCATATAAATCTGTACTGAAAACCAAATACACTCCTGTTGAAGATCGCATACCCTTTTTATTCTTTCCATTCCAGATTGCTTGTCCTCCATTTGCGAATGTCTCAAAGACTAAATTTCCTGAGATGTCCGTAATTTTAATATTAGCATCTGGTACCAGGCCACTAATTGCAATTGGTCCGTTATAAGATTCTTTAACAGGGTTAGGAAACACTTTCGTATTACTTTGATTTAGCACTCCTTCTGTAGCGTCAGAACGATAAGAAATTAACCCATTTTCTGTTCCTATAAATACTTCTCCATTTTCTGGATTTATTACAATATCAATTATATTGTCTGAGAAAAGAGGGCTGTTATTTTTTGTGAAATGTAATATTTCTTCAGTACCATCTTCTGATAATAAAAACACTCCTGATTTTTCTGTTCCTATCCATTTTCTATTTGCACCATCAATTGTTATGCATTTTACTTTTTCTTCACTGAGTAGATATTGCCCGTATTCTCCCTCAGTAATAAGAATTTGTTGTGCATCAAAATTATACCCTGAAAAGACTGCGCCTGGGTCATAAAAAACGGTTATTCCATTGTCAGTTCCAACCCATATTTCACCTTCTAGGTCTTCTGCAAAACAGTATGTTTGTAATGAAGGAAGATTCCCGTTTCCTATATTAGTACTTAGTATTTTATATTGATCGTCATTAGGATTTCCTATTGTATTGTTATCATTGTAGACAAAAATCCCAGCCCCCCTACCCATTATGCCCCATTTCTGATTGTACGAATCAATTAATAAATCATCAAAAAGCAAGTTTGCTACAGATTGATTCATTGTAAAGGAATGCCATTCTCCATTTAATTTTCTGACAAACAATGGATTGTTTACATTAGAATTAAGTCCCCACAAATTTCCATAGCTATCAATTTCTAAATCTGAAATTTTTAATCTTCTATCATTAGCCCAATTATTTATAGTGTCTAGCGCTCCATTTGTATTTTCATAACCATATCTGATTGAAAATTCATCATCTTCTAGTTCTGATATTCCATTGTAATAAGAGGCAAAATATGTTTTATTTCCAACTTTAGCTACTGAGACTATATCCCTTGCATTCCCTAATTCAGTATAATTATAATTTCTCCAATCTTCAAAATTATTCATTATTGAAACCCCATCTTTGTTCCATAGGTGTCCAAAATTTAAATGACCCCCATGGCAGTTATATAAATTACTATTAATAAATTCAATGTTAAATACAGTATTTGATTTTGGGCCACTTGGGGAATAATCATTTACATATTCAAAATCAATAAACTTTAAAAGTCCATTTACTGAATCTGCCACCCAAAGATTATCGTCTTGATCTATCCAAGCATCTTGTATCTTGCTAAAGTTTGAATCCTCAATTATTTCTGATATAAGATTCCCATTTTGATAAATACTAAGAATATTTCCTATTTCTAGGTAATATCCATTACTTTTTCTCACTTTTACGTAAGGATATTGATTGTTAAACAAAATCCCCAAAGAATTTACAATGATTTCAGAAACTTCTGTAGTGTAAGAGGGGTGTTTGGTCCAGCTGTTAAAATTAAATAAAGTGTTTGAGTTTTTATCCGCAAAATACGCTCCATCAGTAGTGCCAACAAAAATGCAAGTATCGTCTATATAACAATCGTTTATACCAACAATATTTCCATTCTCCCCTATTTTATAGGTGTCTTTTATTTCTTCCTTTGTCAAATCTAACAAAAGCAATCCAAAAGATGTAGAAAGATAAGCAATTTCATTATTTACTGTAATGTTATTTATTGCTTTCGTTCCAATGATTTCTTTTCTTTTTATGTCAGAAATATTAATGATTTGATTGTTTTTTATAAGATCAATATTACAATTCTCATAAGAAATAACTGTAACATCTAATTCTTTTGAGTAAGCAACTTTTTTGACTCCTATATCCGATAATCCTGTAATTTTTGAAAGTCTATTAATTGTTCCATCAGAGGTATTTACATAATAAAGGCCTCCGTTTGCAACACAGTAAATTTTTTCATTTGCTTCACATATATAGGAAGCAGAATTATAAGATAGATAGTCTTTCCATTGACCAATCGCAACATCCTGTGCATTGATAAACAAGGGTAATAAAAGGAAAAGAAGTTTTTTCATAATTAAAAAAGCAATAATAATACTTTACTATCAGATAACTTATTAAAGTATAAAAAATTGTGATATTAAAACTTATACTATTTTTGCCAAAAGGCCTAGTAGTTCAACTGGATAGAATATCAGATTTCGGCTCTGAGGGTTGGGGGTTCGAATCCTCCCTAGGTCACTATTATTTTAATAAAAACCTCTTTTCTATTGTCCCATCAGTGTATTTGAAAAATAGAAGCTTATTTTGTGTTTCAGGAATTTCTCTTCCAAAAATATCATAAATGCCAATCAGATTTTTTTCACTACTGTTTTCTGAAATACTTGAAGAATTACACCATATTTGAACTGTATCAACATCATTAAACTGATCGTTTAGTTCAGAGTTAATGTTAGCATAAAAATAAAGTGGTCCATCTATATTTGGATTAATAAATAGATTTGCGAAGTGTATTTCACTTATGAAGCCACTTGTATAATTATTTCCATCATTTGGTGTTGTTGAACTGACTTTTATCCCACCATTGTCATTCTCGATTGAGAAAAAACCAATCAATGTATTTGTACTATCGTATGAATTTATAATAGCATAATTCTGTCCTGCAACTATTCCTGCTTTTAATGTTGTGGTAATATTTTGTGTGCTAGTAGTCATTATTGCAAAGCCTACAGAGTCTCCTGAGTTAATAGAGGTTATATCAAAACTCCCTCCGTCTGAAGTAATAATACTTGTGCCTATATCAGGCTCATCAGCCTCTTGACTTACTATTAATGTCAGTTCAGATGACGTGTTACATTGTGTGTTAGAAAGTGTATTTATTACTATAGGGTTAAATGGAGCAGCTACAAATGAGGGTGTTGTAAATGTGTCAGAAATTGACCACAAAGAAGCTAATAAATTAGTTGTATCATAATAACACATTACTTGCCATTCGTAAGTGGTGTTTTGTTGTAATAGAGGGATTGTAATGCTTGAATTTGGATTGTATATTGGACCCAAATTAGACCAACTTCCTGTCCCGATTTGTTGGTATCTTATTTTATATCTATTTACATTACTTAAAGTATCCCAGTTTGCAACAGCATTATTGTAGTTGATATTAGTTGTTGTCAGAGTGTTTGTTGTTGGGTATAGGTTGGTATTTGTATAAAATGTATCGGTAACTGACCAATTTGAAGTATTGCTATTTATTGTGTCACAATGACTTCTAATTTGCCAGATGTAATCGCTTAATGGAATTAAATTTGTAAGTAATTTTTGGTTGATAATAGAATCGATATTGTTTTTATATGACCAGTTAGCTGACCCAATAATTTTATATCTAATTTTATAATGATTAGTTCCGTTTGTTGAATTCCAATTTACTTCTGCATTGTAATAATTAATGTTAGAAGCAAAAAGTGTGCTTGGAGCAAAACATTGAGAAAAACTAATTATTGAGATGAATCCAAACAGTATTGTAAGTCTTATTTTCATTTAACAAAAATACAATTTTTTATATAAAACTTGTAAAATATCAGCAATACACTGGTAATCAATTAATTGCACTATTCATTAAAGTTTCAAAGATTTAAAGAAAAATGTGTTAATACCTTAGGTGTAGTTATTTTTTGCTTAGAAACGATTTAAATGCTTAATTTTTCTTTTCAAACACATAAATAGTGCTTGAGTGTCCTCTTTTCGAAATGACACCAATAAAATTAGAGATCAATCCAATTACAAATCCTTTGATAAAATTCTTTTTTCCTATTTTAAATTCTTCACTTAATAATGAAACATAGAAAGAATCAAATATCATTGGTTTGGTTTTTCTCAAACTAAATTCATGATTTTCGAAAATCTTTTCAATTGTAGATTTTGAAAAATGCCATAAGTGTATTGGAACATCCCATGCGGCCCAGAATTCTTTGTAGTAGCTTGCGTCCCAGCTTTTATAGTTAGGAACAGCAATAATAATCTTTCCATTTGGCTTGAGTACCTTGTGAAATTGTGAAATTGTTTCATTTAAGTTTGGGATATGCTCTAGTACGTGCCACATGCTTATGCTATCAAATTCTTCTTCACTAAACTGAGTTAAGTCAGTATTGTCGCTAACTACAAGATTGTAATTGTTTTTAGCTTGAGTTCTTGCTAGTTCTGATGGTTCGATACCTTTTGTTGCATATCCAGCATTTTTGCAAGCATTTAAAAATTCACCTGTCCCGCAGCCAATATCTAAATGAGTCCCTTCTTTTGTTATACTTTTTAGTAAGGCAACTTTTGTACCTACTGCATAATTTCTTATTGTCTGGTAGAGCCAATTAAATAATCCTTTGGAATTATTTGTATGGGAAATATACATGTCTGACTTGTAGTAATTACCTAGGTTTTCGTTTAAAGGCCTGGGGTTTGTAAAGGTAAAATCACATGTTCCACATGAAACAATTGTAAAATTTTCTTTAGAAGTTGTAAAGTCATTACACTCTAAAAGCTTATCTAAACTATTGCTGCTGCACACTGGGCATTTATCTAGTAATATCATCTCCCTAAGTAGATTAATAATATGTTTATATCTGAAGGGGAAACGCCACTTATTCGTGATGCTTGTCCAATTGTTTTTGGTTGAATAGCTTTTAACTTTTCACGACCTTCAGTTGAAATTGAATGAAGTTTATCAAATTCAAAACCATCAATAATTTGTATATTTTCAAGTCTGCTTAGTTTTTCAGCAGACTCCTTTTCTTTATTTAAATAACCGCCATATTTAATTTCAATCTCTGCCTGTTCTATTGACTCACTTGAAAATTTTTCATTTTCTAAAAACTCGTAAAGTTCTTTAGAAACTAATAAATCTTTAATCGAAATATGTGGCCTAGAGAGTATGGACTTAATTTTTACTTTCTGTTTTAAAATTGAAGTACCTTTATTTTCTAATACAGGATTTATATCATTTGGCTCAATACTTTGTTTCTCTAAAAACTTTATTAACTTTTCAGTTTCACTTTTCTTTACTTGAAGGCGTTTTAGTCTTTCTTCACTAGCAAGTCCTAATTCATGTCCTTTCTGAGTTAGTCTAATATCAGCATTGTCCTGTCTTAATAGTAATCTAAATTCGGCTCTTGAAGTAAACATTCTGTAGGGCTCGTCTGTTCCTTTTGTTATAAGATCATCTATTAATACTCCTATATATGCATCTGATCTCCCCAGTATGAATTCCTTTTTATTATGAGTGTTTTGGTGAGCATTTATTCCCGCCATTAGCCCTTGTGCTGCAGCTTCTTCATAGCCAGTTGTTCCGTTTATTTGCCCGCAAAAGAAAAGGTTATTGACCAATTTTGTTTCTAGAGTATGTTTTAATTGAGTTGGAGGAAAATAATCGTACTCAATTGCATATCCAGCCCTAAACATTTTTACTTTTTCAAGACCTTTAATTTTGCGCAAAGCTTTCAACTGAACTTCTTCTGGTAATGATGTTGAGAATCCGTTTAAATAGATTTCTATAGTATCTCTTCCTTCAGGCTCAATAAATAACTGATGCCTTTCCTTAGTTGAAAATCGTTCTATTTTGTCTTCAATTGAAGGGCAGTATCTTGGGCCTAAACCTTTTATTCTTCCTGAAAACATAGGAGAATCTTCAAAACCTTCTTTTAGTATACTATGTACTTCAGGTGAAGTGTAAGTTATAAAGCAAGAATGTTGCTTAGATAATTGATTGTTAGATAGATATGAGAAGTTTACAGGATTTTTATCTCCTGCTTGTTCTTCAGTTTTAGAGTAATCAATTGTTCTGCCATCAAGTCTTGGTGGAGTTCCTGTTTTCATCCTACCATTAGTAAACCCTAATTCAATTAGTTGTTTTGTTATTCCTTCAGCTGGCGGCTCTCCTGACCTTCCTCCTTTGTAATTTTTTTTACCAAGATGAATTAATCCATTTAGAAATGTTCCGTTACAAAGTATGACAGATTTACTTTGAATTTCAACACCCATTTTTGTCACAACACCTACTGCTGAACCCTTTTTAGTCATTATATTTTCAACTGTATCTTGCCAAAAATCAATATTTTTATTTGCTTCTAGAGCCATACGCCATTCTCTTTCAAACAATTTTCTGTCACACTGAGCCCTAGGACTCCACATAGCTGGCCCTTTACTTTTATTAAGCATTCTAAACTGAATTGAAGAGACATCAGTAATAATTCCTGACATTCCGCCTAATGCATCTATTTCTCTAATAATTTGCCCTTTTGCAACACCGCCCATGGCTGGATTACAGGACATTCTAGCTAAAGTTTCTAGATTTTGAGTGATTAACAAAACTTTTGACCCTAATGTTGCTGCTGCATGTGCGGCCTCACATCCAGCATGACCTCCCCCAACAACAATTACATCATATTTTTCTTCAATTACCATTTGATTTTCCGTATTTAGAAAGATAATAATTTTCTTTCTTTCTCATTAAATTTGACTCCTTCTCAGTTTTATCTTTATAGCCTAGCAAATGTAGTAAACCATGCACCATAACTCTATTTAATTCTGTTAAAAAATCTACTTTAAATATCTCAGAATTTTCTTTTACTCTTTCAATGCTAATAAAAATATCTCCACTTACAGACTTTTCTTCACAATAATCAAAAGTAATGACATCAGTTAAAGTATTATGGTTAAGGAATCGTATATTTTTTTCAAGAAGATAGTCATCATCACAAAAAATGTAAGTAATATCTCCTTCTCTCTTAGATTCATTTGAAATTACTTGATTTAACCATTTTTTATTCTGATTAATTTCTGTTATATCTTCTGTTTTTAAGTATTCAAATACTATCATTAGTTCTCTTTTATTAAAGAGTTAAAATAGGAATTTACTTTCTTTTTGTAGAATGGAGTAAGTTGAATTGGAGTTGTCTTTAATAGCTCTTCTTCTTTCTCTTTTTTCTTTTTGTATTCTATATATTTTTCAGTTGTATTATCTGGTTCAAATTCCCATTCAGTAGCCTTTCTTTTATCGTCTTCATCTTGTTCCCTCTTAGCATTCTCTGCTTCAAGTAATCGAGTAAGTATTTCTTCTTGTCTGTTTATAGTTTGTTGAGTAATGCTATTATTGATAATATCTCTTTCATTTTCCTCCATATCTTCAATAATTTTATCAATTTTCCCTTTCTCGCCATTATCACCAATTTCATCTCTTAGCTCCATTAACTGTTTTCTTATCTGCTCTTGCTGTTTTGCTAATTGCATAAGCGCTTTTGATTGCTTCTCTCCTTTCTTTTTCCCTTTTCCTTTCTTACCATTTTTCCCTTTTTCCATTTCCTTATTCAGTTTCTTCTGAGCTTTTTTCATCTCTGACATTGAAGGTTTTCTACAGTTTGGGTTTGGTTTATTACAGTTTTTTGGCTTGTTGCATTTTGATTGAGGCATCTCTAAATCTTTTTGCATTTGCTCCAATATTTCAGATAATAGTAAGGCAAGGTTATTTGTTGCAGTCATAACAAATTGTTGCCTTTCTGCAGCCTTATCTACATCTCTATTCTCAAGCTCCTTTGTTGCTTTTAACATATTGCTTTTAATAGATGCAATCTCTTTATTTATTGTAGCTTGAATTTGGACAACTCTTTTACTTAAAGCAAATAATGAGTCCTCAATAATCTTACTATCATCAGCTAATTTGTTTTGTTGCTGTACCATTTTTACAAACTCTGGACTGTTTCTTGGGGTGTTATTTACTTTAGTAATTAAACCTTCCTGATCAAATGAAAGTGTAACTAAATTCTCTAAAATTTTACGTAAAGTTTCCATATCTTCTTTTGGCTTATTTTCTCCAGAACTTTCTTGCATACTTTTTAAGTTCTCTTCAAGTTCTTCCATTTTTTCAATAGCACTTTGCTGTGATTTCTTTGATATTTTCTTTTGTCCCTTTTTTAAAGCATCACTACTTTTTTGCATTTCCTGCTTTATATCTTTTTCTGATTTTTGAGTATTAGGCAATTCATTTTTTTGTTCCAAATCCATGTTTTTCTTCCTTAAATCTTGCAAATCTTTTTTGATTTCTTCCATTTTTTTACTGAGCTCCTCTTGTTCTTTAGCAAGCTCTTCTATTGTTTTTTCACCACTTTCAGTTTCTTTCTGAAGTTTCTTTTGTGCTTCTTTTAGTTCTGTTATTTTATCTAGAGTTTCTTCTACTTTCTGCTCAAATTCAAGTTGTTTAAATAGCTCTAACTCTCTATCCAATTCCCTCTCTAGGTCAACATTTTCTTTATCTAACTTATCAAGTAAATCTTTTAACTTTTCTTTATCTGCATTATCCATCATTTCTTCCATTTCTTTTAGCAAATCTTTCATTTCTGTATCTAAAACTTTATTCATTAACTCTTCTAATTTTTTTTGTTTTTCTAAGATAGAGGAATTCAATTTCTCTTTATTTTTTAAGTTTTCAGTATTTTTCTTCTGAGTATCTTTTATTTGTTTTTCTAATTGTTTTTGTTTTTTAAGAATTTCTTTAGCTTTTTGTTTCTCTTCCCAGCCAATTTTCTTTTTTTCTAAAATTGTTTTGTTGAGTTCATCAATATCTTTTTGAATTTCTTCTGCTAAAGAAATAGATTTATTTAACCCACTTTTTGTTTTCTCATTTTCAGCATCTTTCTTTTTTATCAAATCATCTGTACTAGCTGCTGTATATTTAAAATTTTGACTTTTTGTAAATTTTGAACCATTTACTCCATCATTGTCCCAAATCTTAAAATGATAATCTACCTCATCCCCCGGATTTAAAAGTAGATCATTGAAGTTAAAAGTATAGAAAAACACCTCTTTTGAAGTTCTATTTACCTGAATACTTTTAGATATATTATTAGTACTATCTTTGGATTTGATCTTGTATGTAAACTCTAATTTTTCAAGCAAGTAATCATCTTGTACCTCCCCATTAAAAATAAATTGAGTATTTAAAGTGTCATATGTTTGAGATACCAAAATATGAGGATATTCATCTTTAATAACTCTAATAGAATAGTTTAGAGTGTCTATCAAGTTATTATTGTTTTTACTAATAATTTGATAAGAAGAATTTTCTAGAACTTGAGTCTGAAATTTGAGTTTATAATTATTAGATATTTTGACTTCTTTTTTATCTAATACAAAAGATGAATTAGTAGTATTTTGTAATGAGATAATCCAATTTACAATACTTCCCTCACTTACTAAAATATCCCCATTATTTAAAATAATCTCTTTACTTTTCTTTGTATAATTGGGATGGTTTATTGAAACTTGAATTGCTACAACTTTTGGTTGTAATAAACTTTTAAGTGTGTATAATTTACTCTTATATCCTCCTGCTAATAAATGAAAATCTATATCAGAATTTACATGTTTAAACAAATACTCAAATTCATTATTCCCTTTAGATTTTAGGTTAAATCTGTTATCATTTATTAAGATTTGTACTTTTGATGGAATTTCATTTCCAGTAACTTTTGTTTTTAGTAAATAATCTTCAAATTGAATGCATTTTAATTCTTCATTTATCTGATAATTAAATGGTGCTTTTGGCTCAAAAAAGGTATTGTGTTTTACAATTCGAGCAGAGCTTTCTGTAAGTATGTATTGCTTCCCAGAAACAAAGAATAATCCAATAATTAGAATAGGAATCAAAACCCATTTAACATATTTTTTATTGGTTCTAAAATCAATAGCTGAATTGAAGTTTACAGGCTTAATATCTGCCATTTTTTGATCAATACTAGCTATAATCAAATCATTATCAGAATTTTCCTCATCAGTTAATTCTAAAATATTTGTAAGTTTATCATCAACAGAATTGAAATGTATTCCAATGATTTTAGCCGCTTGTTTATGTGAGATTATTTCTCCTAATTGAAGTAAATGTAAAAGTGGAATTACAATATATTTTACCCCAATAATCAGGTTAATAATTATGTATGTCCAAAAGAAAAAAGTTCTAACACCAACTCCTGCTTTCGAAAAATGCTCAATAATTGAGAAAATAAGGAAGAAAATAATTAATACTGCAACACTATAAATACCTCCTTTAATCAGCTGATTTTGATAGTATTTTTGTATAAAATTATTCAGCTTTTTGAACAATTCTGATGTAGCGTTTCTTCTCATTGATGCAAAAATACAATTTTAATATGCATATAATTACTTATATCAGATAAACACTATCTTTGCCACTCAAAATAATAATAAAGATGTCAGAAGTAAGAGTAAGATTTGCGCCAAGCCCGACAGGCCCATTACATATTGGAGGAGTTAGAACAGCATTATATAATTACCTTTTTGCTAAAAATCAAGGAGGCAAAATGATATTGCGTATTGAGGACACCGATCAAACAAGATTTGTAGAAGGTGCTGAAGAGTATTTAATTGATGCACTAAAATGGTGTGGAATTGAACTAGATGAATCAGTTGTTGATGGTGGTGAGTATGGTCCTTACAAGCAATCAGAAAGAAAAGAAATGTACTTACCTTACGCTAAACAATTGGTTAAAAATGGTTTCGCCTATTATGCTTTTGATACTTCAGAGGAACTAACTGCAATGAGAGATCGAATGAAAGCTGCTGGAGTTCCTTCTCCACAATACAATGCTGTTACTCGTACTACTATGCAAAACTCTTTAGCTTTATCAGAAGATGAAGTAAGTAAGAGATTGGAAGCGGGAGATCCTTATGCTATCAGAATAAAAATGCCTAGAAATGAAGAGGTAAAACTAAACGATATTATTAGAGGATGGGTTGTTGTAAACACCAATCATATGGATGATAAAGTTATCTTCAAATCTGATGGAATGCCAACTTATCATTTGGCCAATGTAGTAGATGATTATGACATGAAAATCTCTCATGTGATTAGAGGGGAAGAGTGGTTGCCATCTGCACCCTTACATGTTTTGTTATATAAATATTTAGGTTGGGAAGATAAAATGCCACAGTTCGCACATTTGCCATTAATTTTAAAACCAGATGGAAATGGAAAATTAAGTAAGAGAGATGGAGATAGATTAGGATTCCCGGTTTTCCCAACTCAGTGGACTAACCCTGAAACAAAAGAAATAAGTTCAGGATATAGAGAAGGTGGATATATAAAAGAAGCATTTATAAATATGCTGTCTTTTTTAGGATGGAATCCAGGTACTACGCAAGAGATTTTCTCAATGGAGGAATTGATTGAATCATTCAGTTTAGATAGAGTAGGGAAGGCAGGAGCAAAGTTTGATTTTGACAAAACAAGATGGTTCAATCAGCAGTATTTAAGAGCAAAATCAGCAGAAGTATTAGCGAAAGATTTACAAGTTATCCTAAAAGAAAATGGAGTAGAAGCAGAAGATAATTTTGTAGCAACTGTTTGTGAGCAACTGAAAGAAAGAGCCACTTTTGTAAAAGATATGTGGGAGGAAGGAAGGTATTATTTTGAAGCTCCTACATCTTATAATGCGAAAACTATCCGTAAAAAATGGAAAGAAGACACTCCAAAATATGTATTGGAATTAAAAGATAGATTAGCAGGATTAGCTGATTTCTCTTCTGAAAGTATTGAGGTAGAATTCAAAAAATACTTGGAAGAAAACGAACTAGGAATGGGTAAATTATTACCTGCTTTTAGAGTTTCTTTAACGGGACTTGGCATGGGACCTTCTTTATTTGATATTGCATCACTTTTAGGAAAAGAAGAGACGATTAAGAGAATGGAAACTGCTTTAGAAAAAATCAACTAATGGGATTAATTACTGTAGAAGGAATTCGAGTTTTTGCACATCATGGTCATTTACCTGAAGAAGCTGTATTGGGCGGACATTTTATCGTAAATGTTTTGGTGGAAGCGGATACAACTGAAGTGGAGAAAACAGATGATTTAAATGACACAGTGGACTATGTGAAAATCATAGAAATTGTAAAACAGCAAATGGCCATTCGTTCGAATATGATAGAACATCCTGCAAAGAGAATTGTAGATGCAATTTTACCTTTAAATAAAGTGCAAAAAGTAACAGTAGAGGTGGAAAAAATTCAACCTCCAATTGATGCAACATTTGATAAAATTTCAGTGACTACTGAAGGGACTAACTAAGCTAGATATTTAGCAATATTTACTTTTTCAGCAATAATTGAGAGTAGTTTCTCTACTGAGATTCTTTCTTGTATCATAGTATCTCTATCTCGTAAAGTAACCGTATTGTCTTCTAAAGTTTGATGGTCAACTGTAATACAGAAAGGAGTTCCTATTGCATCTTGTCTTCTGTATCTTTTTCCTATCGAATCCTTTTCTTCATACTGGCAATTGAAATCAAGTTGTAACATTTTCATTATTTCTCTTGCTTTTTCTGGCATTCCATCTTTTTTAGTAAGCGGTAAGATAGCTGCTTTTATTGGAGCTAAAACTGCAGGAACTTTTAGGACTACTCTACTTTCTCCATTTTCTAATTTTTCTTCACGGAAAGCATGACTTAGTACAGTAAGGAACATTCTGTCCAAGCCGATAGAAGTTTCTACTACATATGGGACATAGCTTTCTTCTAATTCAGGATCAAAATATTGTAATTTTTTGCCAGAATGTTCTTGATGTGCTTTCAAGTCAAAATCAGTACGAGAATGGATTCCTTCTAACTCTTTAAATCCGAATGGGAATTTGAATTCAATATCGCTAGCAGCATTGGCATAATGTGCTAAATTTTCATGGTCATGAAAACGGTAATTATCTTCTCCCATTGCTAGTGAATTGTGCCATTTCATGCGGAATTCTTTCCAGTAATCGTACCATTTCATTTCTTCTCCTGGGCGAACAAAAAACTGCATTTCCATTTGTTCAAACTCTCGCATTCTGAAAATAAACTGACGCGCTACAATCTCATTACGGAAGGCTTTCCCAATTTGAGCAATCCCGAAAGGAATTTTCATTCTGGCCGTTTTCTGTATATTTAAAAAGTTCACAAAAATACCTTGTGCAGTTTCTGGTCTTAAATACAAATCAGAAGCACCATCAGTAGTAGCACCCATTTGTGTTTTAAACATCAAATTAAACTGACGAACATCCGTCCAATTATTAGTCCCAGAAACTGGGCATTTTATATCTAACTCTTCAATCAATGCTTTTACGCCTTCCAAATCTCCTGAAGAAAGAGAAGCATTCATTTTTTCATTTATAGAATCAATTTGTTTTTGCCTATCTAAAATTCTACCATTGGTAGTTACAAATTCTTCTTTGTTAAAAGCATCTCCAAAACGCTTGGCAGCTTTCACACAATCTTTATCAATTTTAGCTTCAATTTTAGCAATATGATCTTCAATTAAAACATCAGCACGGTATCTTTTTTTAGAATCTTTATTGTCGACTAAAGGGTCATTAAAGGCATCAATATGTCCAGACGCTTTCCAGGTAGTAGGGTGCATAAAAATTGAGGAATCTAATCCCACAATATTCTCGTGCATATTCACCATTGACTTCCACCAATAGTTTTTAATGTTGTTTTTTAATTCTACTCCATTCGGACCATAATCGTAAGCAGCTGCTAAGCCATCATAAATCTCGGAGGATTGAAAAACATAACCATACTCTTTTGCATGGGACACTACTTTTTTAAAGATATCTTCATAATTTGCCATGACGCAAAAATAGTAATTCTCTTATTTTATTATGTAGTTTTGCCGTATGATTCAAGTAGACAATAAAATTATTTCTTTAGATGTTTTTGAAAAGCACTTTATTTGCGATTTAAATGCGTGCAAAGGGGCTTGTTGTGTGGATGGAGATGCAGGAGCTCCATTGCTGGAAAAGGAAGTCACTATTTTAGAAGATATTTATGAACAGGTAAAGCCCTACATGGTACAAAAAGGGATTGATGTAGTGGATAAATTAGGGGTGGCTGTGCTTGATTCTGTGGGAGAAGTAACTACTCCACTTGTAAATAATAGAGAATGTGCTTTTGTAATTGAGGAAAAAGGAATTTCAAAATGTGCTATTGAAAAAGCTCACTTAGCTGGTAAAGTTGATTTTAAGAAACCAATTTCTTGTCATCTGTTTCCAATACGCATACAAGAATACCGAGATTTTGATGCAGTAAATTATGAAGAAATTAAAATCTGTGCACCTGCATGTAAATGTGGTAGTGAATTAGAAGTACCTGTTTATGCTTTCTTAAAAGAACCCCTTATCCGAAAATATGGTGAAGCTTGGTACAAGGAATTATTGAAGGCGGCTAAGTTATTTAGGAGTTAGTTATTTGTTCCCCTTTTTTAAATATTTCCAATCCACATAAAAAGTCCCAAAGGGTAAGAGGGACGCTAGTAATACAATTCCTAAATCTTTAACTCCCCAATTTTCATTTTGTGTAATTAGAAATGCAAAAATTATATAAGTGACAAACAAAATACCGTGCGGCATACCTAGTAATTTTACATAAGTTTGGTCGCCTAATTGATATTTGAAGTACAAACCAAATGTCATTAAAAGGATATAAGAAACTCCTTCCAGAAGAGCTATTATTCTAAATGTATTTCTCATTTATCAGTTAATCCTACTTAAATGCATTTTCACCCGTAATATCCATTCCAGTAATCAACAAGTGAATATCGTGTGTTCCTTCATAGGTAATTACAGATTCTAAATTCATCATATGTCTCATGATAGAATATTCTCCTGTAATTCCCATAGCCCCTAAAATTTGTCTTGATTCTCTAGCAATATTAAGTGCCATATCCACATTGTTTCTCTTGCACATTGAAATTTGTGCTGAGGTTGCTCTTCCTTCATTTCTTAACACCCCTAAACGCCAAGTTAATAATTGTGCTTTGGTGATTTCTGTAATCATTTCAGCCAATTTCTTTTGTTGTAATTGGTAACTTGCAATTGATTTTCCAAATTGAACTCTTTCTTTGGCATATCGTAATGCTGTGTCATAACAATCCATTGCAGTACCGATTGTCCCCCAAGCAATACCGTATCTTGCTGAATCTAAACAAGCTAGAGGGGCTCCTAAACCATCTTTATTCGGCAGGATATTATCTTTAGGTATTTTTACATTATCAAATACTAATTCTCCAGTTGATGAGGCTCTCAAACTCCATTTCCCGTGAGTTTCAGGAGTAGTGAAACCTTCCATTCCTCTTTCTACTAATACTCCTTTTATTCTCCCTTCTTCATTTTTTGCCCATACTACAGCAACATGAGCAAAAGGTGCATTCGAAATCCACATTTTCGCACCATTTAAAATATAATGATCACCCATGTCTTTAATATTGGTTGTCATTCCTCCAGGGTTTGATCCATGATCAGGCTCAGTTAATCCGAAACAACCCATAAATTCTCCAGTTGCTAATTTTGGTAAAAATTTCATTTTTTGTTCTTCACTACCATATTTCCATATTGGATACATTACTAATGAAGATTGAACAGATGAAGTAGAGCGAATCCCACTATCTCCTCTTTCCAATTCTTGCATTATCAGCCCGTAAGAAATTTGGTCTAATCCAGCACCACCGTAATCTGTAGGAATGTATGGTCCAAAGCCGCCAATTTCACCTAATCCTTTTACAATTTGTTTTGGGAATTCTGCTTTTTGGCAAGCATCTTCTATAATTGGAGAAACCTCTCTTTTCACCCATTCTCTAGCGGCATCTCTAATCATTTTATGCTCATCTGTTAGGAGATCATCCATTAAAAAATAATCAGGTGCTTGGTATAAATCTTGTGACATAATAGTTGTTAATTTTTGGCAAAAGTAATTTATTTTAATCGAATAGATGATATGATAAAATATATCTTTGTATTATTAAATTTGTAAAAGTTGGCTTTAAGTAAAATTTTTTTTAATCAGGATATTTTCTTTGCATTATTATTAGTGTCTTTTTTTTTAATTGCATTGCTAAAAGGACTTTATTGGAAGCATGCTAAATTGCTTTTTATGGGAGTTTTTGCCCAAAGATATGCCAATCAGTTTTTAAGAGAAGAAAATGCTTTTACAGAGAGAGTAAATGCAATTACTTTCTTTTTAATGTCAATTAATTTTACCCTCATTGTTTCAAAGATAACTGAGTCAGTTGAATTACGTACAGTGGGGTTGATATTCATTTATGTTATTGTGTTTTTCTTTTTTAAAATAGGACTAATAAAGCTTTTAGGATTTATTTTAAAAACAAAAGATCTTTCAAAACTTGCTGTATTTTTTTCTATGCTTTTTGATAGAACCTTAGGCTTTATTTTATTTCCTTTAGTTGTGTTGTTGTATTTTTTTTCATTTGAAGTGTCAAATATAATTTTAGTAATATCTTGCATTTTATTTTTAATATTAGTTCTAATGAAGTTATTTTGGGTTTGGAAAATAGGAACAAATGCATTCGGGCTTCCTCAGTTTTATATTTTTTTGTATCTTTGCACGCTCGAAATTTTCCCTCTTCTAATTCTAGGAAAGGGAGTTTTTTACTAAAAAAAGACAAAGAAATGGCTGAACAAAAGAAGAAAGTAAAAACAATTTTAATTTCTCAACCAAAACCTGAAGGTAAATCACCTTATGCCAATTTGGAAAAAAAACATAAAGTAAAAATTGATTTTAGACCTTTTATGCATGTTGAGGAAATTACTGCAATGGAGTTTAAAGAACAAAGAATTTCTATCTTAAATCATGATGCTGTAATTTTTACTTCAAAAAATGCAATGGACCATTATTTTGGCATGATGGAGAAATTGAGACTTAGAGTTCCTGATTTTACAAAGTACTTTTGCGTTTCCGAAGCAATTGCACATTACTTACAAAACTTTATTACTTACCGTAAAAGAAAAGTATTTACAGGAGAGCAAACACTTGCAAGTTTAATTCCTATCATGCAAAAACATAAAGAATCTAAATTTATGTTTCCATGTTCTGATGTTTTGAAAAAACAAATGAATAAATCATTAGAAGAAAGTGGTTTGGATTATACGAAAGCACAAATGTATAAAGTAGCATGTTCTGATCTTTCCGACCTATCTGATGTAAAATATGATGTATTAGTGTTTTTCAGTCCAACAGGGATAAAGTCACTTTTAGAAAATTTCCCTGATTTTAAACAAGATGAAACTCTTTTAGCAGTTTTTGGACCTACTACTATAAAATCAGTTGAAGATAATGGCTTAAGAGTTGATATTGCCGCTCCAAATAAAAAAGCACCGTCAATGTCTATGGCATTAGATCAATATATTAAAGAAGCAAATAAAAGAAAAAGATAAATTCTTTGCAATAATATTTTTAAAAGGAGCTTTCGAGCTCCTTTTTTTATACTTTTAAAAAATGTTTGAATTTCCTAAAAATCAAAAACTTTGTAATGAAAAATCAATAGAAATATTGTTTGAAAATGGGAAATCTTTATCTGAAAAACCATTCAGAATTATTTATAGTATTGATTATAATAATGAGGATGTTTTTCTTAAAGCTTTAATTGTTGTTCCTAAAAAAAGAGTTAGATTAGCTTCAGATAGAAATGTTATAAAAAGAAGGGTAAAAGAGGCTTATCGCCTTCAAAAAAGTGAATTAGAGCAATATTTAAAGAGCAATAATCATCAGTTAAATTTAGCAATTATTTACCAGAAGCACGAAATTTTGGATTATAAACTGATAGAAGAAAAAATAAAATTAATTTTAGACCGTTTAAAAGAAGAATTATGAATGTGATTTTTTCTTTTCTATTAAGAACAATTATAATTGTATATCAAAAAGTTCTTTCTCCATTATTATCCCCAAGATGTAGATATACGCCAACTTGTTCGCAATACGGGATAGAAGCAATTACAAAATATGGAGCTTGGAAAGGTGGAAAATTAACAATAAAAAGAATTTTTAGTTGCCACCCTTGGGGGGGGCAGGGACATGACCCTGTTACATAAAAAAGATAAATATGAAGAAAAAATTTAAATTAATAATTTTAGCGATATCCCTAGCCATTACCTCTGTTGTTTCGGTAGGTTTTGTAGATAATTATTTTGAGGTTGCTAAGAATCTTGACATATTCACAACATTATATAAAGAGTTAAATACTTTTTATGTTGACGAAACTGACCCAGGAGATTTGATGAAAAAAGGAATTAAAGCAATGCTTAAATCGCTGGACCCGTACACCACTTACATCCCAGAATCTGATATTGAAGATTTTAGGTTTATGACAACTGGACAATATGGAGGAATTGGCGCTATGATTACAAAAAGAGACGATTATGTTTATATTTCTGAACCCTACGAGGGCTTTCCTGCCCAAAAAGCTGGACTTATGGCTGGAGATAAAATTCTTGAAATAAATGGGAAATCAGCAAGAAGAAAAAGTACTGAAGAAGTTAGTAAAGTTTTAAAAGGTCAACCCAATACAGCTGTTACTCTTTTGATTGAAAGAAAAAATAAAACAAAACCATTTGAAGTAAGTTTTGATAGAGAACAGGTTTCTGTTGCAAGTATTCCTTATTCAGCTTTTATTGATGATGGAATAGCATATATTAGACTCAGAAGTTTTACACGAAATTGTGCTAATGATTTGAAAAATGAAATCAAGGAATTGAAGAGAGAGCAGGAGTTAAAAGGGTTAATATTAGACTTACGAAGTAATCCGGGTGGCTTGCTAAACGAATCAGTTGATATTGTAAATTTGTTTGTAGAAAAAGGCGAGGAAGTTGTTAGTACAAAGGGTAAAATAAAATCTTGGGAGAAATCTTATGTAGCTAATAAAACCCCATTAGACACTCAGGTTCCTTTGGTAGTTTTAATCAATTCTTCATCAGCTTCAGCTTCTGAAATTGTATCTGGTGCTATCCAAGATTTAGATAGAGGAGTGGTAATTGGCCAAAGAAGTTATGGAAAAGGACTTGTACAGCAAACCCGAAAATTATCGTATAATTCACAGTTAAAGTTAACAGTTGCAAAGTATTATATTCCTAGTGGAAGGTGTATTCAAGCTTTAGATTATTCTAATAGAAATGATGATGGAAGTGTAGGGAAAGTTCCGGATTCATTAATGACTTCTTACGAAACTAGAAATGGTAGAGAAGTAAAAGATGGAGGAGGAATTTTACCAGATATTATTATAGAACCTGTACAATATAGCATGATTATTCCATCTTTGTTAAGGGAGCGTTATTTCTTTGATTATGCAACTGATTATCGTTTTTCTCATGATTCAATCTCTGAAGACTTTATTTTTTCTGATTCTGATTTCTCCGACTTTTCATCTTATATTTCGGATAAAGAATATACTTATAAAACAGAAACAGAAAAGTCTTTAGAAAAGTTAAAGAAGAAGGCTGAGGAAGAAGATTATTTTGATAATTTATCTTCTGAGTATGATATTTTATTTGCAAAAATGCAGGAGAATAAGAATAACGATTTGCAAAAAAGCAGAGAAGATATAAAAGAAATATTAACAGGAGAAATTATGAGTAGATATTTTTACCAGGTAGGTAGGATTAAAGCTGGACTTAACTTTGATATTGAAGTTGACAGGGCAATTCAAATTTTGAATGAAAATACTGAGTATAATAAAATATTAGGTAATGAATAGAGTAGTAAATAAGACACAACAAGTTTTATTTATTTTATTAGGAATTACTACTGCAACTTCTATAGCAATTACAAATTTAGTCATTGGCTTATTAGCATTATGCTGGATTATTGAGGGAGATTTTAAGAATAAATTTAAAACTATAAAAGCATCAAAATGGATGTTATCTATTTTTGCTATGATTGCCTTGTATGTATTAGGGATGTTATGGGGAGACATTCATCAAAATGCTGAGTGGCAATTTCAAAGATTAGCCCTTTTATTAGTATTCCCAATTTTATCAACTATTGCTCTTAGTCAACTTACGATTACAAGAAGCGTTATGGCTTTTCTAGGGACAGCCTTTATTTCTGCTTTAGCTTCAATTTTGATTAATAACAATATTATTCAACCTTTAGGTGAGTATTTAAGTTTCATTCAAGTTTCTTGGAGGAATGCGGCTTTCATTACTTATAATTATCATAATGTGATTTTAGCTTTATCGGTTATACTTTCATTGTTTATTCTGATAGAGAAGAAAACAAAATATAATTATATATTAATTATATTTATTTTAGTTTATGCATTAAGTATTTTTACTGAAAGAGGTAGAGCAGGGCAAGTGATATTTAATTTATCATCACTGTTTTATATTATATATTATAATCGAAAACACTTCCTTAGATTAATCGCGTTTATTATTTTGCTTTTTTCTTTTCAATTTATTATTTATAAAACAACTAAAGTTTACAAGAATAGATTTGATGCTGTTTCTCATATAATTGTAAATCAAGGTGATAGAGGGGAGGGAAAAAAAGAAGATATACGTTATGTTTTTATTAAGGAATCTCTAACAAGAATATTAGAGAAGCCGCTTATGGGTTACGGCACTGGTAGTTTTGGAACAATTTTTGGAAATGAAGTTAAAAGTGGGCATTATTTTGACAAGCAGACCACCCCCCATAATCAATATTTATATGTTTGGTTTGAGCTAGGAATTTTAGGATTGATATTACTTCTATTAATCTTTTATCATCAAATTAAAGAGTTGTTCAAAAAAAAAGATGGAATTTTTAGGGTTTTATTACCTCTTTCTTTCATGTTTTTGATGCTTGTTGACTCGTACTTGTTTATTTTTATACTTACTATTGTGTATATTTTCCTGTTTACAATTTATAGTCGTTACGAATCAGAATAAACTCTCTTAATTCTTCTATTTAAAGTAGAATAAATCTCATAAGGAATTGTATTTATCCTTTTCGCAATTTTGTTAACAGACAAATTATTTCCAAATATTTCTACTGTTTCTCCTTCCTGTATATTAAGATTTGAAGTATTAACAGCAAAACTATCCATACTAATATTACCGATAATCTTGCATTCTTTTTTATTAATGTAAACACTACCAATACTACTAAATTTTCGGTTTAAACCATCAGCATATCCAATAGGAATTATTGCTATTTTCATATTTTTAGGTGCAACAAAAGAAGGGTCATAGCCAACGGATTCTCCTTTTTCTACATTTCTAATTTGAGTAACAACACTTGATAGCCGACTGATTTGCTTCAAATTTTTATTAGTTGATGATCCATATAAACCAATTCCTAATCGGACTATATCCATTTGCTGATTTACAAAGTTTAAAACACCGTTAGAATTTAAAATATGTTTGTCAATTTTAGCGCCATAAATGATTTCAAAATTCTTAGAGATTGTTTTGAATTTAGCAATTTGATTAAGAGTGAATTCTGATTTTTCTTCTTTATCTGATGCTGCTAAATGTGAGCAAATTGAGAGTAATCTTAAATGATAATTATTTTTTATCTTTTTAACTACATTAGCTGTTTCTTCAGCATCAAAACCATATCTATTCATTCCAGAATTGAATTTGATATGAATGTTTATTTTTTTCTTATGAGATGTGTATAAATCAAGTAATCTTTGATTGTAAATTACAATATCAAGATTATATTTAATTATTTCTTCATAGCTTTTTAAACCAGGATTAGCAACAATAATTTTCGATTTAATGCCAGCTTTCCTTAAAGAAATTCCTTCTTCAAAATCACTAACCCAAAGTGCGTAAGCACCTAATTTTTCTAATCTCTTTGAAATTTCAACATCACCATGTCCATAAGCGAAAGCCTTTACGACACCAATAATTTTCGTGTTTTTTTTAAGCGTACTTTTTAAAAAATTAAAATTATGCTCTAATTTATTTAAATCAATGTGTAATATAGTCTCGTTAGAAAATTCCAAATTATTTTTGTTGTGAAAAACAGTTTCTACATAATGGCTTGTATTCTTCTTTTTCTCCAATTTCCACCAATGCTTTACTCTTTGTAAGCCTAAATGAATGATTAGCAATAGAACCACAATCAATGCAAATTGCGTGTACTTTTGTTACATGTTCTGCTACTGCTAAAATTTGCGGCATAACCCCAAATGGATTTCCTAAAAAATCCATATCGAGCCCAGCTATAATCACTCTTTTTCCATCATCAGCTAATTTATTACAAACAGCTAATAACTCATTGTCAAAAAACTGAGCCTCATCAATAGCAACTACATCCATTTCAGTTACCATATTTAAAATATCAATTGGATTTTGGATAGGATTTGAGGTAATAGTATTTGAATCATGAGAAACTACTTTACCCTCATCATATCTCACATCAACTTGAGGTTTAAAAACTGCAATTTTAAGCTTTGCAAATTCGGCTCTTTTTAATCTTCTTAGTAGTTCTTCTGTTTTACCAGAAAACATTGATCCACAAATCACTTCAATACTCCCTTTTTGCATTGGGTGGTTTATTTGTGATTCTAAAAACATTTGTGCGAATTTCTTTTATTAGTTTTGCTAACAAAAGTATGAAAAGCAATTTCAATATTTATGAATTTTAAAAGTTTGTTTTTAATAGGATTTTTAATTCTTTTTTGTAATAATATTCTTGCTCAAAATGATATCTTGAAAGTGAATAAAAAAAGAGTAGCTATTGTAAGTAGTAGTTTGTTTGCAGCACTTGGAGGTTCGTATTATTATATTCAAAATTCTTGGTGGGCTGATAAACAAACTTCTTTTCATTTTGATGATGGTGGTGACTTAACCTATGCTTTAAATGTTGATAAAGTTGGGCATTTTATTGGTGGCTTAGAAGCTGCTGATATTTTTTCATCTTCAATGAAATGGGCGGGGATGAACGAAAAACAAGCACTTTGGTATGGAGGTTTTTTTGGTTCTGGCTTGCAACTTGCTATTGAAATGAAAGATGCCTATGCCCCTTATTGGGGGTTCAGTAAATGGGATTTAGTTTTAGGCTCTACTGGTGCTTTTTGGCCTGTTGCCCAATATTATAATGATGATTTGAAAGCAATAAATTTTAAATTTTCTTACTATAAGCGCTCCAATATTTACTGGGATTTGGACGCACAAAGAGGGAAACAGACTAATAAATGTGCTTGGCAAGATGATTATCCGAACCAAACTTATTGGGTGACTTTTGATGTGGATCATTTCACTGAAAATTGTTATTGGCCAGAATGGCTGAATATTGCTGTCGGTTTTGGAATTGATGATACTCAATATTTAGATGCAAATGGAACAAAAACTGGTGGGAAAAATGAGTGGTATGTTGCTTTTGATTATGATATTCCTAAAATGCTCAAAAGATGGAATTCCCCTACTGGAATAAAAGTTAAGCATTGGCTAAATTATTTTCATCTTCCTGCTCCAACGATAAGAATCAGCCCAAAACTAGAATTTTATCCATTATTCCTTTAATTTTGTCATATGTCAAAGTTGTATTTAATACCAACGCCAATAGGAAACTTAGAGGATATAACCTTAAGAGCTTTGCGTATTTTAAAGGAAGTAAATATTGTACTTGCTGAGGATACTAGAACTTCAAGAAAACTATTTTCACATTATGATATTGATACAAATCTTGCGCCATTTCATATGCATAATGAGCATAAAGTTTTGCAAAAATGGATTGATAGCATTAAGTTAGGAGAAGCAATTGCACTAGTTTCTGATGCAGGAACTCCCGCTATATCAGACCCTGGTTTTTTATTGGTTCGTGAGTGTGTAAAAAACAATATTGAGGTAGATTGTTTGCCTGGAGCAACAGCATTTGTCCCTGCTTTAGTGAATTCTGGGCTGCCTTCTGATAAATTTATATTTGAAGGATTTTTACCTCTTAAGAAAGGAAGAGCAACAAGATTAAAATTACTTTCAGAGGAAGAAAGAACCATTGTTTTTTATGAATCTCCCCATAGGATTGTTAAAACACTTTCTCTTTTTTGTGAGTATTTCGGAGAGGATAGGAAAGTGTCTGTTTCAAGAGAAATATCAAAAATGTATGAAGAAACAAAAAGGGGTAGTGCAATAGAAGTAATGGAGTATTTTGAGCAGAAAAAACCAAAAGGGGAATTTGTAATTATTGTAAAGGGAAAATAATGAAATTAAAGAAATTTATAGACAAAAAACCATTTGTAATTGCTGGGCCTTGTAGTGCAGAATCAGAAAAACAAATTTTGCAGATTGCAAAAGATATAAAGGGAACTGCAGATGTTTTTAGGGCTGGTGTTTGGAAGCCGAGAACAAAACCAAATTCTTTTGAAGGTAATGGTAAAGACGCATTAAAATGGATGCAACAGGCTCAACTCCAAACGGGCATGAAGGTAGCGACAGAGGTAGCGACTGCTAAGCATGTTGAACTTTCTCTGGATGCTGGAATTGATATGCTTTGGATTGGAGCTAGAACCACTGTTAATCCTTTTTATGTACAGGAAATTGCAGATGCTTTAAAAGGAGTTGATATACCTGTTTTTGTAAAAAACCCTATTCACCCTGAAATTGGTCTTTGGCTTGGTGCTTTTGAGCGTTTAAATAAATCTGGAGTTACACAGCTTTCAGCAATTCACAGAGGCTTCTATAGTTATGAAAAGTTGGCATTTAGAAATGATCCTAAATGGGAGTTGCCTATAAAGTTAAGAGAAGAAGTTCGTGATCTGTCCATTGTCTGTGACCCTTCACATATTTCAGGAAAAGCTTCTTTAGTAGAGGATGTTTCACAAACAGCTATGGATTTAAATATGGATGGTTTGATGATAGAAACGCACAATAACCCTAGCCAGGCATTAAGTGATGCGAATCAGCAGATATTACCAATTGATTTAGAAAATATACTCAATAATTTAATACTTAGAGATGCAAAATTACGTGATGATGCATTTAAAAAAGAATTATTGACATATAGAAATCAGATAGATATTTTAGATACCAAAATCATTGATTTGCTTAATGATAGGAAAAATATTGTAGAAGAAATAGGGCATTTTAAGAATATAAACAAGTTAACTATCTTTCAGATTGAAAGATGGTTTGATATTTTAAAGAACAGAAAAGAGAATGCTAAAAATTTGGGTATAGACGAGCAAATGATTGCTGAACTTTTTGAGCTTATTCATAAGTACTCTATTTTAACGCAAACCAAAATAATGAGGTAATGGAAAAAAGGTGGATTATTCAAAAATCAGATCAGAAATTAGTGCAAAAATTAGCAAAGGATTTAGCAGTAAACCATATTGTTGCTCATCTTTTAGTTTTAAGAGGTATTGAAAATTTTGATGATGCAAAACTATTTTTCAGGCCTGAGTTAAAGCATTTACATGACCCTTTTTTGATGAAGAATATGCAAGATGCTGTTGATAGAATTGATAAAGCAATTACGAGTAAAGAAAAGGTTTTAGTGTATGGAGATTATGATGTAGATGGTACCACATCTGTAGCTATGATGTATTCTTTCTTGAAAAGATTTTTGCCTGAAATTGAATATTATATCCCATGTAGATATGAAGAAGGGTATGGGATTTCATTCAAAGGAATTGATTATGCAGAAAAGAATAATTTTTCATTAATTATTGCTTTGGATTGCGGGATTAGGGCATTTAATCAAGTAGATTATGCTAATGAGAAAGAAATAGATTTTATTATTTGCGATCATCATAACCCTGCTGGTAAAATACCTAATGCTGTTGCTATTTTAAATCCAAAGCAAAGTGATTGTAATTATCCTTACAAAGAGCTTTCAGGCTGTGGAGTTGGGTTTAAATTAATTCAAGCATATAGTCAGAAAAATAATATTGATTTTTCAGAAATTTCAGAGTATTTGGATTTGTTAACAGTAAGTATAGGCGCGGATATTGTGCCTATGACTGGTGAAAATAGAGTTTTTTCCTATTTTGGATTACAACAAATCAACACTCATCCTAGGCCAGGATTAAAAGCATTAATGGATATTGCTAATAAAATAAAAGAACTTTCAATTTCGGATTTAGTTTTTGGGATATCTCCAAGAATTAATGCGGCTGGCAGAATTGAACATGCAAAAAAAGCAGTTGAAATTTTAGTTGAGCAAGATTTAGATAGAGCTGAAAAACTTGCTTCATTTATTGAGGAGAATAATGTAACTAGGAAAAATTTGGATCAAAATATAACTAAGGAAGCTCTAGAAATGATTGATGAAAATAAAAAATCAACAGTTGTTTTTAGTGAAAATTGGCATAAAGGAGTAGTAGGTATTGTTGCATCACGATTAATAGAATCTCATTATAAGCCGACTATTGTATTGGCTGAAAAAAATGGCATATTAACTGGATCTGCTCGCTCTGTGCATGATTTTGATTTATATGAAGCAATTTCAAAATGTGCTTATTTATGTGAAAAGTTTGGGGGACATAAATATGCTGCAGGCTTAAGTATTAAAAAAGAAAATTTATCAGAATTTATTATTGTTTTTGAAAAAGCAGTTTCTGAGAGCATTACAGAGGATCAATTATCTCCAAAAATTGATGTTGATATGGAAATTGATATTGATGCTGTAGATGATAAATTATTTAGGATAATAAAACAATTTTCTCCTTTCGGTCCTCAGAATTTATCTCCTATTTTTGTAAGTAGGTGTGTAGTAGATAATGGCTATGGGAAAAGGATTGGTGCGGATAAATCTCACTTGAGAATAAATACAAAAACAGCATCAGGATCTCTTGCTGGAATTGGCTTTAATATGGGAAATGTCTTTGAAAAAATTAAAGATTATAATGAATTTGATATTTGTTATACTATAAATGAAAATGAGTGGAATGGAAAAAAAAACTTACAATTGATGCTAAATGATCTAAAGGTTAATTCTTAATCCGTAAGTTTGAATTCCCTGATTACTACTTGTGGTTAATTCTATTTTATTTTTGAATGGTTTTGTAAAGATATATGCACTTCCTATGCCTAGTAGAGCACCAGCTACTACATCATAATAGTCATGATTTTTAGAGTAAACTCTACTCCACCCTACATAGCTAGCAAGTATATAAGCTGGAACACCTGCTTTTAGTCCATAACGTTTTTCTATAAATGCAGCACCAGTAAAAGCTGCTGTAGTATGCCCTGAAGGGTAGCTGTAACTACCACCATTCGGCCTTTCCTTATTGATAATTCTTTTTAAACTATGAGTTACTATAAAAGAGCTCCCCATAGTTTTAATAAATTGTAAAGGAGCTTTTTGATTATCTTTGTAAATATAAATAGAAGCAAAAGCCCAAACAGGTAATGCTATCTGAAGATTATCACCAATTTTTTCATAATTAATATTTTGAGCTGTTATCTCAGAAATAAAAACCATGCAAATAAATATGGAGAATAATCTACCCAATATTTCTTCCTAAAAGTTTAGCAATTTGAGTTTTTATCTTAGTAAGTTCATTTAGTTTTTTAGTACCTGCAGTATCAATAGTTTCTTCTTGAATTGCTTTTTGAAGCTCTGATATTTGAAAATCAACTACACCTTTTTTAAGTGACAAGATTGCTTTTTTAGTGGTTTTTTGCATCTTTTGGCTTTCAAGTCCGGTATAGATTTTATGTCTTTCTTCCCAATTATTACTAATACTATGTGGGGTTGCAACTAAGTTTACAGCCAAAGAACTAATATGTTCTTCATTACTATTTATAAAAGATTGGATATTTATTTTACCAGTTTCTTCAATTTTAGCAATAATCTGCTTATAGATATCATTGTGAATTGGTGTAGAAAATTCGATACCATCATTTTCTAACTCATTTATTATCATTGCGGCAACACTTTCATCTTCTTCATCTAGAATAAATGTTTCATTTCCATAGTTTAGCAGTAATCGTAAAACTTCTTCCTCTTGTTTTTGTAGTTTATCTTCAGAGTTGCTACTAATTTTTTTAGTTTTTACAGCTTCTTGTTTGAGGCTTAAATTTCTAATAGGAGAGCTTACTACCATTGACCTTGCTTTATTTACTTGGGCAATTAATTTAACTTCCTCTATACCTAGTTTTTGGTGATATATTTTACAATATTCTTCTCTACTAAATACATCCGGGATTTCAGATATTGATTTGATTATTTTCTTTTTAATTTCAATAACTTGAGTAGGGTCATTGATATCCTTTAGTTTGTAAAGCTCAATTAGATAATCAACAAAATTTACTGCAGATTTTTCTAAATATTCTTGAAATTCCTCTGTTCTTAATTTTTTTGAGAATGAGTCTGGATCTTCTCCATCAGGGAAAGATGCAATCTTTACATTCATTTCTGCTTTTAGACACAAATCAATAGATCGAAGGGTTGCTTTTATTCCAGCTTTATCTCCATCAAAAAGTAAAGTTACATTATTTGTTGAACGTTTTATTAACTGAATTTGTTGAGGTCCTAATGCTGTACCGGAAGCAGAAACAACATTTTCCACTCCATTTTGATGCATAGAAATTACATCTGTATACCCTTCAACAATAAAACATCTATCAGCTTTGCTAATTGCTTGTTTAGATAGGTTAAGCCCATATAAAACTTTGGATTTATCATATATTAAAGTTTCCCCAGAGTTTAAATATTTTGATTTCGCATCAGGGCTAAATGCTCTCCCCCCAAATCCAATAACTTTACCTATATAGGAATGAATTGTAAAAATGGTTCTCTCACGAAATTTATCATAAGTTTTTCCATCTTCATTTTTTCCAATTAAACTTGAAGCAGCTAAAATTTCTAAGTCATAACCAGCTTTTGTTGCTGCTTTTTCAAAGGAGTTTTGCTTTTTAGGGCTATATCCTAATTGGAATTTTTTAATTGTATCTTCAGAAAACCCTCTTTCTTTAAAATAGCTTAATCCTACTGCTTTTCCCTCTGAAGTATTCCATAAAACATTTTGAAAGTATTCGCTTGCAAATTTAGTTGCAATAAATTGACTTTCTTTAGCTGACATTCTGCTTTCCTGCTCAGGAGTAAGTTCTTGCTCTTCAATTTCAATATTATATTTGTCTGCAGCATATCGCAAAGCTTCAGGAAAGGAAACCCCCTGTATTTCTTGTATAAAATTTATGCTATTACCCCCCTTTTGACAACCAAAACACTTGTAGATACCTTTAGTTGGAGATACAACAAATGAGGGTGTTTTCTCATCATGAAAAGGGCACCTCCCCTTGTAATTTACACCTGCTTTTTTGAGCTCAACAAAATCACCTACAATTTCCTCAACTCTTACTGTATCAAATATCTTTTCTATCGTATCTTGAGGGATCATTTTTTTCTATTTACAACATAATTTAACAATAATTCCAATGATTTTCTTGCTTCATTATCATCAAACTGATTTAGAATTTCAAGCGCTTCATCACGATACTTTATCATTACATTCTCAGCATAATTCAAACCTCCATTTTCTTTCACCAGCTCAATCAATTCCGCTACTTTTTTATCGTTTTCATGATGGTTTTTTACAATATTTATAATATTATTTTTCTCTTTCTTGGAGACATTATTTAGAGTGTAAATGAGTGGAAGAGTCATTTTTTGTTCTCTAATATCAATACCTGTTGGCTTACCTATAAATGTACTCTGAGTATAGTCAAACAAATCATCCTTTATTTGAAAAGCAATACCTGCTTTTTCACCAAACAAACGCATTGTTTCAACAGTATTTTTATCCTCTCCAACTGAATTTGCTCCACTAGCACAACAAGCCGCAATTAAAGCAGCTGTTTTCTGTCGGATAATATCAAAGTAAACCTTTTCTGTAATATCTAGTTTTCTAGCTTTTTCAATTTGCAGAAGTTCCCCTTCGCTCATGTCCTGAACAGCAGTACTCATGATTTTTAAAAGTTCAAATTCTTCATGTTTTACAGCTAAAAGCAATCCTCTACTCAGTAAAAAATCTCCAACTAAAACAGCAATTTTATTTTTCCAAAGTGCATTTATTGAAAAGAATCCTCTTCTAAAATTTGCCTCGTCAATTACATCATCATGTACTAAAGTTGCTGTGTGTAAAAGCTCTATCATTGATGCTGCACGGTAGGTATTTTCCTCAAATTTCCCAAAAAGTTTAGCTGTTAGAAAAACAAACATTGGACGCATTTGCTTTCCTTTTCTCTTGATGATATAATGCATAATCCTATCAAGTAATGAAACATTGCTTTTTAATGAATCTTTGAACTTGTTTTCGAACAAATCCATTTCCAATTTAATGGGTACTTTTATATCTTTAATTATTGACAAAATAAATGTAAAGTAGATACGCGAATATACAAAGAAATGTGCCCTAAAAAAGTTTAATTTTTCTTTGTTAAAAAGTTATTTAAGTTTATTTACTAATTGCCCACAGGCAGCAGCAATATCTTTCCCTTTACTTCTTCTTAAATTTACAATTAATTTTTTCTCTTCTAAGAGTTTAATAAAATTTTCAGTAACCTTATTTGAAGATTTTTCATAAGGCAAATCATCAACATTATTGTATTCAATTAGATTAATTTTACATGGACTCGCTTTTGCAAATTGCACCAGTTTTTGCGCATCTTCTAAACTGTCATTTAAATCTTTGAATAAGATATATTCATAAGTAATTCTACTGCCTGTTTTATCATAAAAATATTGAACTGAATCCCTTAGCTCTTCTAGTTTTATTTTTTGATTTAAGGGCATCAAAATATCTCTTTTACTGTTGCTAGCGGTGTGTAATGAAATAGCAAGATTAAATCTCACGTCATCATCAGCTAATTTCATAATCATTTTAGCAATTCCTGCAGTAGAGACTGTTATTCTTTTTGGAGACATGCCTAACCCTTGTTCAGTTGTGATGAATTTAACACTCCCTAATAAAGCTTTGTAATTTAAAAGAGGTTCTCCCATACCCATATAAACTATGTTAGATAATGGTTTCCCAAAATTAGAAATAGCTTCTTCATTTAAGATAAAAACTTGGTCATAAATTTCAGATGCGCTTAAGTTTCTGTCCAATTTCATTGTTCCAGTGGCACAAAACTCACAAGCCAAACTACACCCAATTTGTGATGAGACGCACGCAGTCAGTCTATTTTTTGAAGGGATTATTACTCCTTCAACTAATAGTTTGTCATGCAATTGAAGGCTGTACTTAATTGTACCGTCAATACTTCTTTCCGCTTTATGGATTTTTACTGCATTTATAGCAAAATTAGTATAAAATAATTCACGCATATTCTTAGACAAGGAAGTCATTTCTTCAAATGAAACAGCTCTTTTTTTCCATAACCATAACCAAACTTGTTTTGCTCTAAATTTAGGCATTTTATGCTCTAAACAGAATTCTTGTATCTGCTCTAAACTTAATTCTCTGATGTCTTTTTTCTCACTCATAATATATTGCAAAGATATATTACTTTTGTGCTATGCGATTTTTAACTGCCAATTATTTATATCCACTAAATATTTCTCCAATTAAAGAAGGAGTATTGCAACTTTCTGATACAGGAGAGGTTATTAATATTTTTGAAAATAGAAATGATGTTTTCACTGAAAAACTAGAAATTTTTGATGGTATTTTATGTCCAGGATTTGTAAATGCGCATTGTCATTTGGAACTATCCCACCTTTTAGGAAAGGCAGAAAAAGGCAAAGGGCTTTTGGATTTTATAGGTGCAATTCAGCAAAGAAATAGTTATTCAGCAATTGAAAAACAAATTGCAATTAACAAGGCTGAACAGCAAATGATTACAAATGGAATTGTTGCGGTTGGCGACATTTGCAACACTACTGATACTTTGTCACAAAAGCAAAAAAGAAACTTAAAGTATTATAATTTTATTGAGGTTTTTGGGGTTGAGGATGACTTAGTAAAACAAATTATTTCTGTTGCTAAATATCTAAGAAATCAGTTTAGAAAAGCTGGACAAAAGGCAACAATTTCTCCTCATGCACCATATTCTGTTCCTCCTAAATTAATGGAAGAAATAAAAAACTCATTTTCTACTGAAGATGAATTGATGACTATACATATGCAAGAAACAAAGCATGAAAATGATTTGTTTGAATATAAAAGAGGATCATTCTATAATTGGTTGAAAGAAATAAATGCAAGTCCAGAAGTATGGAATTATAGAACCAAATCTAATTCAGTTTTAGAAGAATTAGGAAATAAAAAAATGCTATTGGTTCATAATACTTTTGCTAAAAAGAAAAATGTTACAGAAAACTATTACTGCACTTGCCCAAAAGCTAATTTATACATTGAAAACGCATTGCCAGACTATTCAATATTTGATGCAGATAAATTGTGTGTAGGAACAGATAGTTTAGCTTCTAATAATTCCCTTTCTATCTTGGAGGAACTTAACATAATACAAGAAAACTCTAATTTTGATTTGAATACCCTTTTGAAAATTGCGTGTAAAAATGGTGCAGAAGCTTTGGGATTTGAGAAATTAGGAACTTTTGAAAAAGGGAAAATACCAGGAGTGAATTTAATATTTGATTTAAATGAATTAAAAGTTATTGCTTAAAAACTTTAGCAACCTTCATGTCGTCTTGGGTGGTGATTTTCAGATTTTTTTCATCTCCCAAAATCGTTTTTATTTCCCCTCCATTTGCTTCAAAAACAGAAGCGTCATCTGTAAAAAGTTCAGAGAACTCTTGAGTGTAAGCATTTTTGATATCAGCACTTAAAAAACATTGTGGTGTTTGTACTTTATACAAGTTACTTCTGTCAATATGAACAGAATTTTCTCCTTCAATTTTCCGAATAGAATTTTTTACAGGAATAATTGGAATTACTCCTCTTCCTCTTTTAGTTTCACCTACTAAGTTATTAATTAATGCAGTAGAAATAAGTGGGCGAACCCCATCATGAATAGCAATAACTGAAGTGGTATCAATTTTATCAAGTCCATTTTTCACAGAATGAAACCTTGTTGACCCACCTTCAACTAAAATGTGTATTTGAGTAAAATTATTGATTTTACAAAGCCCATTCCAATAATCAAATTGCGACTTAGGTAAAACTAAAAAAATTTCCTCAAAATGAGAAAATTGTTTTATGGTGTGCATCAAAATCGGCAAGTTATTTAATAGTAAAAACTGCTTAGGAATATCGACATTCATTCGCTCTCCCTTTCCTCCAGCAACTATTAAAGCAACTTTTTTCATTTATAAAATTAGCATTGCGTCTCCATATGTATGGAAATTGTATTTTTTCTTAATTCCTTCTTTGTATACTTTTTTCAAAAGATCTAAACCAGAAAAAGCAGAAACCTGCATCATTAAAGATGATTTAGGTAAATGAAAATTAGTTAGCATGCAATTTGCAATTTTATGTTTGTAAGGGGGAAATAAAAATAAATTTGTCCACCCTTCAAAAGGAATTACTTCATGTTTTGTAGAGATAGAGGTTTCCAAGGTTCTCATCACAGTGGTCCCAACAGCACAAATTCTTTTGTTCTGCCTAATAGCAGTATTGATTTGCTCAGCAGCTCTTTTAGGTATACTAATTTGCTCTGATTCCATTTTATGCTTTGAAAGATCTTCTACCATAATTGGATTGAAAGTTCCTAAGCCAACATGTAATGTGGTTTCAGCAAATTCAATTCCATTCAATTCCATTTGCTTCATTAAAATTTTATTAAAATGAAGCCCTGCAGTTGGTGCAGAAACAGCTCCTTCATGCTTTGCGTAAATAGTTTGAAATCGTTCAGCATCTTCTTTGGTTGCCTCTCTTCCAAAGTGTTTTGGGATTGGAGTTTCCCCAAGTGCTGTAATTGTTTGTTTAAATTCATCATGAGTCCCATCAAACAAAAATCTTAGCGTTCTTCCTCTTGATGTTGTATTGTCAATTACCTCAGCAACTAATTCATCATTCTCTCCAAAAAACAATTTATTACCGATTCTAATTTTTCTTGCAGGATCAACTAAAACATCCCAAAGTCTGTTCTCTTGATTCAATTCTCTAAGTAAAAAGACTTCAATCATTGCTCCAGTTTTCTCTTTATTAGCTTGTAATCTTGCAGGAAACACTTTTGTATTATTGGTAACAACTACATCTCCTTCAACAAAATAATCTTTTAGATCAGATACTTTTTTGTGTTCAATTTTTCCATCTTCTCTATTAACAACCATCATTTTTGCATCTTCTCTGTGTTCGATAGGTTTATTAGGAATTCTTGTTTTTGGTAAGTCAAACTTGTACATTGACAATTTATATTTCATCTGATATTTTGTTTTAAATTAAAGTTTGCAAATATAATGTATGGAAAAGCAGAAGTCAAGTAAAACTACTGATTTAACAGTTTTTTAAAGTTTTCAACATCAATCGCGTCTGATAATTGATATTCCCCAATTGATGTCCTGCAAAGTTTTGTAAGATGTCCACCGCTGTTCAATGCTGCTCCAAAATCATGAGCAATTGAACGGATATAGGTTCCTTTACTACATTTAATTTCAAAGTTAACGTCTAGGTTTTCTATGTTGGTAATGGTAAATTTTTTAACTGTTATTTTCCTACTTTCAATTTCGATAGCCTCTCCCCTTCTTGCTTTTTCATATAGCCTTTCTCCACCTTTTTTTAAAGCTGAAAAGATGGGTGGTTTTTGGTCAATTTCCCCTATAAAATGAGTTGTAGTTTCTTTAATTAGCTCCTCAGTAATATGTGCAGTTTCGTAATTGTTATCAACTTTAGTTTCTAAATCATAAGATGGAGTTGTTCCGCCTAAGGTAACTGTTCCTATGTAAGTTTTTTCTTGTCCTTGAATTTTAGAAATTAGCTTAGTAAATTTACCTGTACATACCACTAACAGTCCAGTAGCTAAAGGGTCTAGAGTACCTGCATGCCCTACTTTTATTTTTTTTAAACTATATTTAGTGCGGATTAGATTTTTTATCTTTTTCACTACATCAAAAGATGTCCAGCCCAAAGGCTTCTCCATCAAAAGGATTTGTCCATCTAAAAAGTCCTCTACCGTTTCAGGGAATTTATCCATATTAAAATAATGATGTCGCTATTACAATAGATCCAATAGCAAAGCAGTAGTAAGCAAAGTATTTAAGTTGACTACTTTTCACTAATTTTATCATCCATTTACAGGCAAGCATTCCTGTTAAAAAGGCAAAAATGAAGCCAATAAATAGTGCTAAAAAGTTTGTGTCTGTTGCTGAAATTTCTCCTGAAAAAAAATCTTTAGCCATTTTCCCAAAGATTAAAGGAACAACCATCAAGAAGGAGAATCGTGCTGCTTTTTCTTTGTCAATTCCTAAAAGTACAGCTGTTGATATTGTTGCTCCTGATCTTGAAATTCCAGGAAGGATAGCTATGGCTTGTGAAATCCCTACAAGGATAGCATCTTTAACCCCTACCTGCTTTTCTGATGCTTTAGCTCTGTCAGCAAGGAATAATAACAAACCTGTAATTAAGAGCATGCTTCCTACTAAAGTCAATGCACCACCAAATAGCGCTTTTATTTCATCATTAAAAAACACTCCAACCAAAGTAGCTGGTGTCATGGATAAAACAATTTTTAAAGAGAATTGAAATGCTTCATTGTTTTTAAATTGAAAGAGCCCTGAGAATATTTCAATCAAATCCTTCCTAAAAATAATAATAGTGGATAGGGCAGTTGCAAAATGGAGGACAACTGTCATCAGTAGGCTTTCTTCTCCTACTTTTCCTTCTCCTAAAATTGCTTTTGCAATTTCCAAATGCCCGCTACTGCTAACGGGTAAAAACTCAGTTAGCCCTTGAATAATTCCAAGGATAATAGCATTGATTATTTCCATTTATTAAGCTTCTTTGCTTTTGCTCATAATTGCAAAAATCTCAATAATGAAGCCTGTAGCTAATAAAATTGGAGCTAATGTTAACCTCTGAAAATCAAAGATTGCATCAGAGAATTTTGTTGGGTCATCTGACCCTCCACCAATCATTAAAATTAGTCCGCTAGCCATAAAAGCTAATCCGATAAGTAAAAGCGTGTAGTTCTTTTTTTTGAATGCAAAATCCATAGTTTAATGTTTAGTTGTAAAGTTCGTTTTCGTTAAGTTTTATAAATTTTCTTACTGCAAAGAAAGTTGAAAAAATACTGATAACTAATCCTGATGCTAAAATCAGTAAAAAAACAATTCCAATAATTTTTAAATCATCAATATTAAGCATATTAGCTGTATCTCCTTGCACTAATTGTATTGCGCCAATAAGCATAAAAATAGCAAAAAGTGAGCTGTATATTCCTTGATAAATTCCTTTAGATAGAAATGGTTTTTGAATGAAACTATTAGTTGAACCAACTAATCGCATTGTTCGTATTAGAAATCGTTTTGAGTAAACTGAAAGTCGGATAGTGTTGTTAATTAACGCAAAAGCGATAAAGAAAAGTAGCACACAAAAAATAAGTAAAAAGAATGACAAGCGATTTACATTTGAGTTGAGTTTGTCTATTAAATCTTTTTGATAATAGACTTCAAAAACATTAGCATTTTCGCTTAATTCATTAGTGATTATTTGCAAACTATCAGTATTTCCATATTCAGCATTAAGTTTTACATCAATAGACGCTAAAAGAGGGCTGTAACCTAAAAACTCAACAAAATCTTCTCCTAAATCAGTTTTTAAATCAGCAGTTGCTTGTTCTTTTGTTGTAAAGGAAGTGCTTTTTACAAAATCAGAAGCATCTAATATTTTTTGAAATTTTAATGATTCTATCTCGTTCACACCATCTTTTAACATAATTGTGAAGCCGATATTTTCTTTTACATAATCTGATAATTTTTGCGCGTTTATCAGAACTAAACCCAATAAACCAACAACAAACAATACAAGTGAAAGGCTAATAACAACTGAAGTTGAAGAAGAGAGGATCCTTCTGTTTAGAGTTTTATTTTTGCTAGTTTTCATATAGTTCGCTAAAATATAAAAATACAATTTACTAATTGATGTTATTCCTTAACTTTGCAAACTGAATAATGTGAATAAGATGGAATACGATTTTAATAAGATAGAAAAAAAGTGGCAAGACAATTGGAGAGCAAATGAAACTTACAAGGTTTCAGAAGATGCTTCAAAAGAAAAATATTATGTATTGGATATGTTTCCTTATCCTTCTGGGGCAGGCTTGCATGTTGGACATCCACTAGGTTATATTGCCTCTGATATTTTTGCTCGTTATAAAAGATTAAAAGGATTTAATGTGTTGCATCCAATGGGATATGATTCTTTTGGCCTACCAACAGAACAATATGCTATTCAGACAGGAATTCACCCAGCAGAAGCGACTAAAGATAATACTGAAAGGTATAGAAAACAGTTAGATCAAATTGGTTTTTCGTTCGATTGGAGTAGAGAAATACAAACTTCCGACTCTAATTATTATAAATGGACACAATGGATTTTTAAGCAATTGTTTAATTCTTGCTATTGTAATGAAGAAGATAAAGCCATCCCAATTGCTACTTTGTTAGCCTATTTTGAGAAAAATGGAAATGAGAACTCAAAAGCAGTTTGTGATGATAACACACCAAGTTTCTCAGCAGAGGAGTGGAGTAATTTTTCTGAAGCAGAAAAAGAAAAAATGTTGTTGAATTATCGTTTGGCATTTTTGTCGGACACTAGGGTAAATTGGTGTGAAGGTTTAGGGACAGTTTTGGCAAATGATGAGGTAAAAGATGGGCTTTCGGAAAGAGGAGGTTTTCCTGTAGAACAAAAATTAATGAAGCAATGGTCCTTAAGGATTACAGCTTATGCTGATAGGTTAATTTCAGGATTAGATACTGTAGATTGGTCAGATTCAATAAAGGAAATCCAAAAGAATTGGATTGGGAAATCGAAAGGAGCTTCTGTAAGTTTTAAGCTTGAAAATTCGGATGATAAAATAGAAGTTTTCACTACTCGTCCGGACACCATTTTTGGTGTTAATTTTATGGTGTTAGCGCCAGAACATGAGCTAGTGTCAGAAATAACTACTAATGAGCAAAAACAGAAAGTTGAAGCCTATGTAAATACCGCAAAACTAAAATCGGAAAGAGACAGACAAGCAGACAAAAGCGTGACTGGAGTATTTACAGGTTCTTATGCAATTCATCCATTTACAGGAGATAAAGTGCAGGTTTGGGTTGGAGATTATGTGCTAGCTTCTTATGGAACTGGTGCGGTAATGGCTGTCCCTTGTGGAGACCAAAGAGATTGGGATTTTGCTACTCATTTTGGCTTGGAAATTATTAATATTTTTGAGGAATTTGATGCAAGTGAAGGGGCAAATGAAGACAAGAATGTAAACATTACTAACTCTGATTTTTTAAATGGACTAGCGGCTAAAAAGGCAATTAGTTTAGCGATTTATAAAATTGAAGAAGGAGGTTTCGGAAATGGTAAAATAAATTATCGTTTGCGTGATGCAATTTTCAGCAGACAAAGATATTGGGGAGAACCATTCCCGGTATATTATAAAGGTGAAATAGCTTATGTTTTGGAAGATGACAAACAGGTTACGCTTCCTAAAGTTGATAAATATTTACCAACTGCAAGTGGAGAGCCTCCATTAGCTAGAGCCAAAAAAGAGGATTGGGATGTGTTTGAAGGAGATAGAATGGAATGTAATATTATGCCAGGTTGGGCAGGAAGCTCATGGTATTTTTTACGATACATGGATCCAAATAATGGTGCTGAATTTTGTTCAAAAGAAAAATCAGATTATTGGGGACAAGTAGATTTATATATTGGAGGAGCAGAACATGCAGTTGGGCATTTATTGTATTCTCGTTTCTGGACTAAATTCCTGTACGATAGAGGGTTTATTGGTTTTGATGAGCCATTCAAAAAAATGATAAACCAAGGAATGATTTTGGGGAGATCAAGCTTTATATATAGAATAAAAGATACGAATACTTTTGTAAGTTTTGATAAAAGAAAAGAGCACAAAACTACTCGTTTGCATGTGGATATTAGTTTTGTAGATAATGATGCGTTGGATATTGATGCGTTCAAAAATTGGAGAGCAGAATATGCTGATTCTGAGTTTATTTTGAATGATGAAGGAAAATATTTGTGCGGACATGAAGTAGAGAAAATGTCAAAATCCAAGTATAATGTACAAGTTCCAGATGAGTTAGTTCAGAAATTTGGAGCCGATACTTTAAGACTTTATGAGATGTTTTTAGGTCCGTTAGAACAGTTTAAACCATGGGATACAAAAGGAATAAATGGAGTACATAATTTTTTAAGGAAGTTCTGGCGTTTGGCTCATAATTCTGAGAATAATTTTAATGTTCAAGATGAAAAGCCAACAAAAGAAAATTGCAAAACCCTCCACAAAACCATTAAAAAAGTAGCTGAGGATATTGAAAGACATTCTTTCAATACTGTTGTAAGTACTTTTATGATTTGCATAAATGAGCTAACAGAACAAAAATGTAATAGTAGAGAAATCATCTCTGATTTTACAATTCTACTTTCTGCTTATGCACCTCACATATCCGAAGAAATTTGGAGTAAATTAGGAAATAAATCTTCCATAACAATTGCAGATTTCCCTAGATTTAATGCAAGTTTTTTAGTGGAATCTGAAATAAATTATCCAGTTTCGTTTAATGGTAAAATGCGGTTTAAAATTACTTTACCTGCCGAAATGACAAAAGAACAGGTAGAAGTTGAGGTGTTAAAGCACGAGAGAACAGCTCATTATTTAGAAGGAAAGTCTCCTAAAAAAGTAATTGTCGTACCAAAACGAATTATAAATATCGTCATTTAGATTTTGTATTTTAGCAAAGTGAAATCATTCATTCGCTTTTTGGTTTTTAGTAATATTTGGGTTGCATTCTGTGTGCTTGCTTTGGCTTTGAGCTCTGAATTATTTCTTGAAACGACAAATTATCAGGTCAGTAAATTTATTTTTTTTGCTACAATATTTACCTATAATTTCCAGAGAGTTGTAAGAGTTAAAATAGGTTCAATCCATGTTAGAAAACAGTGGTTAGTAGAAAATAAGAGAGTTATTTATTCGCTTATTTTATCATGCGGGATAATGAGTGGGTATTACTTTTTTCAATTTCAAGCTCCTACTCAAATTGCAATTGCATTTTCAGGATTTCTCTCATTACTTTATCCTTTTGGCTTAAGAAAAGTTCCGTTTAGCAAAATATTTGTAATATCTTTGATATGGACTATTAGCACTATGTTATTGTTGGTATTTGAAAATAACATCCCAATTACACAAAATATTGTTTTGCACTTAATATCACGATTTTTGTTTGTTTTTGCCATAACTATTCCTTTTGATATTAGAGATTTGAAGTGTGATGCTCAAAATTTAGAAACAATTCCTTTGTTTTTTGGAGTTCAAAAATCAAAAGTTATTGGAGTTTCGGCTTTATTTATTTGTGTATTAATTGCTATTTTTCAATCATTTGAAAACAACTTAAATTCTTCAAATTCACTAGCATTAATTTTGTTGTATTTTGTGGCTTCAATTTTCATTAGAAAATCAGATGAAAGTAAGGGAGAAATGTATTTCTCTTTTTGGATAGAATCATTATGCATTTTGGTTTATTTTTTTTTAATAATTTCAGTTTTGATTTTTTAAATCAGATTGCTTACTTTAGCTGCATTATAAATTTCAAATAATGTCAGAAGAAACAACATCAGTACACTATATAAATTACTTGGCGCTCGATAAAGTATTGGATGCTCAACACCCTTTAAGTGGGGAAGGTAAAAAAGCGGCACATGAGGAAATGCTTTTTATTATCATCCACCAAACATATGAATTATGGTTCAAACAGATTTTACATGAAATTGAATCGGCAATGGATTTGTTTAAGGCTGATAAAATTAATGAAAGTAATGTTGGGGTAATTGTAAGGAGAATGGATAGGGTGAACAAAATTATGACTACCCTTGTTGGACAGTTGGATATCTTAGAAACAATGACTTCTCTGGATTTCTTAGATTTTAGAGATCATTTATCTCCAGCATCAGGATTTCAATCTCATCAATTCAGAAAGTTAGAAGTAATGTTGGGGCTTAAAATTAAGAAAAGACATCAATTTGGAGGCTGTCCTTATCACGCACAATTTGAAGGAGAAAAGAAAGAAGAAATTCTAAATTTAGAAGATGATGCGTCTCTCTTTAATCTAGTTGAAAAATGGTTGGAGCGTATTCCGTTTTTAAATATGGAGGGGTTTGATTTTACAGCAAAATATGAGGGAGCTGTTAATGCAATGTTGGACAAAGAAATTGCAGGAATTAAAGCAGCAAACTTAACGGATAGTGATAGAGAAATTAGAATCCGTATGATTGAAGAAAACAAAAAATATTTTGAAAGAGTACTTTCGGAACAAGAGCATAATAAAGCAATGGAAGAAGGGGAAACAACACTTTCATACAAAGCAACTATGTCTGCATTACTTATCAATTTATACCGTGATCAACCAATTTTACATTTACCGTATCAGTTTTTGAGAAGTATTGTGGAGCTAGACCATAAAATTGCAACTTGGAGATTCCGACATGTGCAAATGGTAGAAAAAATGTTAGGACAAAAAATTGGAACTGGAGGAAGTTCAGGCCAAGGATATTTGAAAAAAACTGTTGACAAGCACAAACTATTTACTGATATTGCTAACATTTCTACACTTATGATTTCCCGTTCGTACTTACCAGAATTACCCCAAAAGATAAAACAAACTTTAGGCTTTAATTATATAAAATAGAATAATGAAAAAAGGACTACTTATATTATTTATTCTATCTTCTTTTAATTCAAAAGGGACTATACATCAAATACAAGTGTGGAGCGGGTATATGCAGTTTCTCCCACCAAATAACATTATAGTTCAATTAGGAGACACTATACAGTGGACTCCTCTTGATCCTCCAACAATGTCTCATACCATAACATCTAACAATATTCCTGCCGGAGCAGTTTCTTTTGATCAGGTATGGCAAATGCCTGCTGATACCTTTTTCCAATATATACCTCAAGTTGTAGGGCTATATCAATATGTTTGCACTCCTCATATTAATTTTAATATGATTGGAGAGTTCACGGTTGTTAATGGATCTACCACACTAACTTATGTGCCTGATGATAGTTTTGAAACTTATTTAGAATCAAATGGACTAGGCAATGGAATTTCTAATGATGATAATGTTTATACCTCAGCTATAGATACTGTATCAGAATTACATATAAGCAGTCTTAATATTAATGACTTAACAGGAATAGAAGATTTTACTAGTTTAACTTCTTTAGATTGTGATGATAATAATTTAACAAATCTTAATATTAGTACTAATACTTCTTTATTTAATTTGGATTGTTCTAGTAATAATCTAACAAGTCTAAATGTAAGTGGAGCTTCTGTTTTAAATAATTTGTATTGCTCAAACAACAACCTTATATCACTTGATGTAAGTGGAGCAACTGCAGTACGTTCTTTTGACTGTATGAATAATCAACTTACAATCCTAGATGTAAGAAATGGAAATAATATAAATTTTTATAATTTTTACACAACAGGAAACCCAAATCTTACTTGTATTAATGTTGATGATGATTCTTATTCAAACGCTAATTGGACAAATATTGATTCTCAACATTATTTTAGCACAAATTGCAGTGGTTCAACATCAATAGAAGAACAGGTTACAAATAAAGAACTCCTCAAAATAACAGATATTTTAGGAAGAGAAACAAAAGATAAAAGAAATACTCCACTGTTTTACATCTTTGAAAATGGAACGGTAGAGAAAAAAATAATTATAGATTAAATGAACTTAGATTTAAAAAATAAAAATGCAATTGTGTGTGGAAGTACCCAAGGAATTGGAGAAGCCTCTGCTATTGAGTTGGCAAAATTAGGAGCAAACATCACGCTAATTGCCCGAAACGAAAGTAAACTTTTAAATGTGTTAAACGATTTGGATAAATCCCAAGGGCAAATACATTCTTTTGTTTGTATTGATTTTTCGGACACTGAAAAACTAAAAGAAGAAGTGAATCTTTTAAAAGGAACTTATCATATTTTGATAAACAATACAGGAGGACCAGCAGGTGGACCAATTACTGATGCAAAAACAGATTCTTTTGAGGACGCATTCAGAATGCATTTGGTAAACAATCAGATTTTGGTTCAGAAAGTTATTGAAGGAATGAAAAAAGAAGGTTTTGGAAGAATTATAAATATTATTTCTACTTCAGTAAAAGCCCCAATTCCGGGGTTGGGAGTTTCTAATACCATCCGTGCGGCAGTTGCTAACTGGGCAAAAACACTTTCTATTGAAGTAGGAGCTTACGGAATTACGGTAAACAATGTATTGCCAGGATTTACGGATACTAACCGATTGAAAACTTTAATTACAAAAAAAGCATCTGTACAAGCAAAAACAGAAGAAGAAATTACAAATACAATGAAATCATCTGTGCCAGCTAATAGATTTGGACAGGCATGTGAAACTGCAAATGCTGTAGCCTTTTTATGTAGCCCAGCAGCAAGTTATATTAACGGAATTAACCTCCCAGTTGATGGTGGTAGAACAGCTAGCTTGTAATGGAAAAGATTTTAAATTATATAAATGGAGAGTTAGTAGCACCAACAAACGGAAATTATTTAGATAACTACAATCCATCTAACGGGGAGGTATATTCTTTAATTCCAGACTCTGAAAATCAGGATATTGACAATGCAGTAGCGGCTGCCAAAGAAGCGTTTAAAGGTTGGAGTAAAACTCCAAAACAAAAGCGTTCTGATATACTAATGAAGTTAGCTGATACGATTGAAAAGTATTCAGATGAATTGATAAAAGCTGAAAGCAAAGACAATGGGAAACCAGAATCTTTAGCCGCTCATGTGGATATCCCAAGAGCACCTGCTAATATCAGATTTTTTGCAGGAGCAATCCTTCATGATAGTTCTGAAATGCATGAAATGGACGGTATGGCAATCAACTATACTTTGCGTCAACCAGTAGGAGTAGCAGCTTGTATTTCTCCATGGAATTTACCCCTTTATTTATTGACTTGGAAAATTGCACCAGCACTTGCTGCAGGAAATACAGTAGTCGCAAAACCTTCTGAAGTTACACCAATGACCGCTTACATCTTAAGTAAAATTTGTATTGAAGCAGGATTGCCAAAAGGAGTTTTAAATATTGTTCACGGATTAGGAAGTAAAACAGGAGACCCTCTTACCACTCACCCAGACACACCAATTGTTTCCTTTACTGGAGGTACTGTTACTGGAAAACATATTGCAACTGTAACAGCACCAATGTTCAAAAAACTCTCTTTGGAATTAGGAGGTAAAAATCCAAACATCATTTTTACAGATGCTGATTTTGATAAGGCAGTAAGTATGTCCGCTCGTGCAGCATTTACCAATCAAGGACAAATTTGTTTGTGTGGTTCTCGTCTTTTTGTACAAGAAGAAATTTACGATAAATTTAGAGATGCTTTAGTTACTAAAACATCAAAATTAAAAGTAGGTGATCCAAAAGACACTACATCTAATTTAGGTGCAGTAGTTTCCAAGGATCATATGGAAAAAATCCTAGCAAAAATTGAGTTAGCAAAAACTTTAGGAGGAAAGATTTTAATTGGAGGAGAAAGAGAAATACTAGAAGGAGAGCTGAAAAATGGGTACTATGTTCAGCCAACAATTATTGAGGGACTTTCTTCTGATTGTGATATAAATCAAGAGGAGATTTTCGGACCTGTTGTTTCCTTAATTCCTTTTAAAACAGAAGAAGAAGTAGTGGAAATGGCCAATTCAACTAAGTATGGATTATCAGCATCTATCTTTACCGAAAATATAAGTAAAGCCCACAGAGTTGCTGCAAATATTGACTCTGGAATTGTGTGGATTAACACATGGCTTTTACGAGATTTACGAATCCCTTTTGGAGGAATGAAACACTCGGGTGTAGGTAGAGAAGGAGGATTTAAATCCCTGCAATTTTTTACAGAACCTAAAAATGTTTGTGTTAAAATTTAAAATGGAATACCAAGTTGCACATATTAAATTAGTTGATGCTGAAGCAATTCGTCCTTTAAGGTATAAAATGCTACGTCAAGGCAAAAATTATTCAACTACTTCATACAAAAGAGATAATGAAAAAAACACTTTTCATTTAGGAGTTACTGTAGAAGACAAGATTGTGAGTTGTGCTACTTTCTACCGTCAAGAAACAAATAAAAATCGATATAAAAATGCGTACAGATTAAGAGGAATGGCTACAGATTCTAGTTACCTCCGAAAAGGATATGGCAGACAGATCATGCATGAAGCTTTTCAGATTCTAAAATCAAAAGAGTGTGATTTACTTTGGTGTAATGCACGTCTTAAAGCGGTTCCTTTTTACCAATCAGTAGGATTTCAAGAAGTTGGGGAGTTGTTTGACATCTCTGATATAGGACCGCATTATTATATGCATAAAAGAATAAAATAAATGAACGGAGAGAAATTTAATTCAGATAGAGCGCCTGGCGCGGTAGGATTATATCCTCATGCTCGAAAAGTAGGTAATATTTTATATTTATCAGGAGTAGGCCCAAGAAAGGCAGGACAAACAGATATTCCAGGAGTAACATTTAATGAAAGTGGAGGGATTGAAAGTTATGATATTGAAACGCAATGTCATTCTGTTTTTGACAACATTCGTTTTATTTTAGAAGATGCTGGTTCATCTTGGGATAACATTGTAGATGTTCAAGTTTTCCTTACCAACATGAAGGATGATTTTAAGACTTACAATAAAATTTACGCAGAGTATTTTAAGCATAATCAACCCTGCAGAACAACAATAGAGATAAAGAGTTTACCAACTCCTATAGCAATAGAATTAAAAGTAATAGCAACTATTTAAAACAAATATTATGGAAATAAAAAAACCGTTTAACTTACAAAAATGGATTGATGAAAACAGACATCTGTTAAAGCCACCTGTAGGCAATAAAAATCTTTATATTGAATCTGAAGATTATATAGTAATGATAGTCGCAGGACCAAATGCAAGAAAAGATTATCATTATAATGAGACAGAAGAGCTTTTTTACCAAATTGAAGGGGATATTATTGTAAAAACACAGCAAGGCGGAAAATTGGTTGAGCATGAAATTAAAGAAGGAGAAATGTTTTTGTTACCACCAAAGATACCACATTCACCGGTTAGATCAGAAGGTTCTATTGGATTGGTAATTGAAAGAAAAAGAACGACAAAACACAAAGACGGATTAATGTGGTTTTCTGATACTGCTAACGAACTACTTTATGAAGAATATTTTCATCTAACAAACGTAGAAAAGGATTTTTTGCCTGTTTTCAAGAGGTTTTATTCTAATGAAAAGTTAAGAACTTGTCCTAAAACAGGAGAAATTATGGAAAGTGATAAAAAATATATAGATTAATAGTTGTGGGCTTTAATTTATTATGTTTAAAATATGCAGTTATTAGAAAAGCAATCTAAAATATAATGAAATTATTGAAGAAAATTAAAATGATATTATGCGAATAAATGGACATGGACATATACTGCCAGAGCCTTCTCAGATTCCCGCTTTCATGAAGAAGAAGAAACTTTTTTGGATTGATGAAGACAAAAAGTTTATGAGGCAAGGAGATTGGTCCAGACCAATTAATGGCACTGGCTTTTTCGTTAAAGAAAAAATAGAATGGATGAATCAATATAATATCGATCACGGTGTTATGTTATGTCTTTCACAGTTATACTGTAATGGATGGGAAAAGCAAGATTGTGCTGATGGAATTCGTTTTCAAAATGATTTCAACGCTTCTATTCAAAGTGATTATCCTGAAAAGTTTACTTGTGGGTTTGTGGTCCAACCATTATATGTAGAACAGGCTCTTAAGGAAATAGATAGATGTGTTAATATACTTGGCTTAAAATTGCTTTGTCTGCCTACACATTTTTTAAATGCAAATCAAGAATGGCTGTCTGTTGCTGAAGCAGATGTTGATCCGATATTTGAATTAGCTAATGAATATGGATTAGCTATTCAAATTCATCCTTACGATGGAGAGAAAATGGTTGCTTTAAAAAACCAATATTGGAGATTTCATTTAGTTTGGATGATGGCACAATGTGCTGACACATTGCATCTCTTTACTCTTAGAGATTTACCAAACATATATCCAAATCTAAGAACTAGTTTTGCACATGGAGGTATGCTAGGAATAGCTAATTATGGAAGAAGAATACAAGGTTTTGATGGTCGCCCAGATCTTTTTGAAAAATTGCAAGACCCTAGAAAAACTTTAGGACACAAAAATTTATATTTCGACACATTAGTACATGATACTCACACTTTAGAGCTGCTAAAAAAGCGAGTTGGGGCTAGCCAAATAATACTGGGGTTAGATGATCCTTTTCCTTTAGGAGAGATGGAGGGTATAGGCACTTCATATCCAGGAAGAGTTTTAGACTATGCTGTAGAAATAGGAGTTTTAACAGAACAAGAAGGAAGTGATATAAGCAATAAAAATGTATTAGATTGGCTAGGCAAAAAAGAAGATTTTATATAAATGAAAGCACTTATATACACAGGAGGGGAGAAAATAGAAGTAGACTTTTCTAGAGGAATGGATATTTCTATTCCACTTTATTTTAATGGAGAACAACCAAACACTTATGGAGTAGATAAAGCTACTTCCTCTGCATATCAAGACGGGCAATTTATTGGAGATACTCGCAAAGGAGGCCCTTGCAATTTTGAAACTTATAGTTTTACTACACATTGTAACGGAACACATACTGAGTGCATTGGTCATATTACTAATGAAAGAATTTCAATTTTATCTTCTTTAAAAGAAGAAATGATTCCTTCAACTTTGGTTTCAGTAACTCCAAAAAGTACCAATGAAAATTATACTCCTGCATTAAATAAAGAAGATTTAGTAATTACAAAACAAGATTTGGAAATTCAACTCAAAGGAGTCAATATTGAGTTGTTAAAAGGAATTATTATACGCACACTACCTAATTCTGAAGAAAAGTTAAGTAGAGACTATATGAAAGAAACACCTGCTTTTTTTAGTATAGATGCAATGGAGTATTTAGTGAGTTTAGGAGTGCAACATTTGCTAGTAGATATTCCATCAGTAGATAGATTGTTTGATGATGGACACTTATCGACTCATAATATATTTTGGGAAACAAAAGATAAAGAGTTTAACCTGGACGCCCAAACCAAAACCATAACAGAAATGATTTTTGTTCCTTCTTCTGTGGAAGATGGAGCCTATCTATTAAATCTGCAAATTCCTGCATTTTTTTCTGATGCAGCGCCAAGCAGGCCCATAATTTACAAGATATATGAATTATAAAAATACAGCAGAATTTGCTTTAGAGTTAGACGCAAAAGATGCATTGAAGAATTACAGAAATGAATTTCATATACCATTACAGAAAAATGGAGATGAGCATATTTATATGTGTGGAAACTCACTCGGATTGCAGCCTAAACGAACAAAGGAATATTTAAATCAGGAGTTGGAAGATTGGGCTACTTTTGGAGTGGAAGGACATTTTCACGCTAAAAATCCTTGGATGCCTTATCACGAGTTTTTAACCGAGAGTTATGCTAAAATTGTAGGTGCAAAACCAGCTGAGGTAGTCGCTATGAATACGCTTACGGTTAACCTGCATTTACTGATGGTTTCTTTTTACAGACCAAGTGAAAAACGATATAAAATTATCATTGAAGGAGATGCTTTTCCATCGGATATTTATGCAGTAGAATCTCAGCTAAAACATCATGGATTTTCTCCAGCAAATACTTTAATAAAATTAAGACCAAGAGATGGAGAGTTTGCAATTAGAACAGAAGATATTCAAACAATAATTGAGCGTGAAGGAGATGAAATTTCACTTATTATGTTGGGAGGAGTAAACTACTATACGGGTCAGGTTTTTGACTTTGAAAACATTACAAAATTAGCACATGCAAAAGGAATAAATGTTGGTTTTGATTTGGCTCATGCAGCTGGAAATATTAAATTAGAACTGCATAAATGGGGAGTTGATTTTGCTGTTTGGTGTTCTTATAAATACTTGAATTCGGGTCCTGGATCTGTAGCAGCAGCTTTTGTACATGAAAAACATCATGCTACAAATCTTAACCGTTTTGCAGGTTGGTGGGGGCACAACAAAGAGGATAGATTTAAAATGCCAGATAGTTTTAGTCCTATACAAACAGCTGAGGGATGGCAATTGAGTAACCCTCCAATTTTATCATTAGCAGCAATTCGCGCTTCTTTATCTATTTTTGATGAGGTGGGAATGGATAAGTTAGTTGCAAAATCTAAGGAATTAACAAATTACTTATTGTATTTATTGAACACAATCGATACAGATACAATAGAAATTATTACACCAGAAGAAAAAGGTTGTCAGCTTTCTATTCGAGTTAAAAATGGAAATAAACCTTTGTTTGATTCCATTACAGAAAAAGGAGTTGTTGCGGATTGGAGAGAGCCGGATGTAATTCGTGTGGCCCCTATTCCACTTTACAATAGTTTTCAGGATGTGTTTAATTTTTATAATATCCTAAAAGAAGAATTATAATGCAAAAGAATATTACAATTGTAGGAGCTGGATTAGCAGGTTCATTATGTGCTTTATATTTAACCAAAAGAGGGCATCATGTTTCTATTTTTGAAAGAAGAAATGACTTACGTTCAGAGATTATTACTGCTGGGAAGTCTATCAATTTAGCACTTTCAAAAAGGGGTTTGACTGCATTAAAAAAGGTTGGTGTTGATTCTGAGGTAATGAAAATTGCTACACCTATGTATAAACGAATAATGCATGATGATAAAGGTAATTTAACAGAGCAACTTTACGGAAATGATGGTCAGGCAATTTATTCTGTATCAAGGGCACAATTAAATGTACTAATGATGAAATTGGCTGCAAAAAATGGAGCGAATCTTTATTTTAATGAGAAATGCGTAGCAGCTAACCTTGAGCAGTCAAGTGTAGTTTTTGAAAACACTAATACAAATCAAAAGCAAACTGTCACATCTGATTTGATAATTGGAGCTGATGGGGCTTTTTCATCCGTTAGGAAGCAAATGGTAGTGCAACATGATCATGACTATAGTTATAATAAAATCGAACATGACTATAAAGAGTTACATATTCCTCCAGATAAAAACGGAACTTTTTTATTAGATAAGAATGCTTTACATATTTGGCCAAGAGGAGAGTTTATGCTTATTGCATTAGCTAATTTGGATGGCAGTTTTACTTGCACTTTATTTGCGCCTAAAAAAGGAGAGAAATCTTTTGAAGGTCTAAATTCAAAATTAGAGGTAGAACATTATTTCAGAACGATTTTTCCTGATTTTTTAGATTTAGTCCCTGATTTATATGAACAGTGGATTGCTAATCCTACTTCTGGCTTAGGAATTATAAAAACTTATCCCTGGCATATAAAAGATACTGTAGTGTTAATTGGGGATGCTGCTCATGCAACGGTGCCGTTTTACGGACAAGGCATGAATGCAAGTCTTGAGGATTGTAGAATATTAGATGAATTACTAGATAAGCATGGAGATGATTTAAAGTCTTGCTTTGAAGAATATTCTAAAAGTAGGAAGCCTAACGGTGATGGATTACAGGATCTGTCTATGCAGAATTTTATTGTAATGCGTGATAATACAGCTGATCCTAAATTTTTACTACAGAAAGAAATAGAAAAGAAATTTTCTAATTTATATCCTGATAAATGGATTCCACTTTATTCTATGGTTAGTTTTACTAATATTCCTTATGCTGATGCTTGGCAAATTGGAATGAAACAAGAAAAAATGATGGAAGAAATTATGAAAATACCAAATATTGAAAAAAAGTGGGAAAATGATGAAATAATGTTAGAAATGTTAAGTTTGGTGTAAATTATTGCATTTTTGTGTAAAAATATAGTATTTTGATTGGTTTTCATTTTGCTAAACATTTGTATTTAAATTTAAAATTGATAAAAAATGTACAAGAATGACTAAAAATCGCACAATAATGACTAAAAACACTCTATTTATACTAATAATTACTATTTTCAGCTCTTGTCAAAAAAGAGAGTTAAAAACAATTATTCTATCTAAAGCATCTGAAAACTATGTAAAATGGATGGAAAATGACAACACGATTATTCTAGACGCTTACACCATAAAAAATACAGATTCTATATTGGCATTGGCTGATGGAATCATTTTAACGGGAGGAGAAGACATCAATCCTTTACAATATAATGATACCGTAAATTTGACAGTTTGTGGAGATTTTGATTTAAGTAGAGATACGCTTGAACGCAAATTATTTGACTTTGCATTTAAAAATAAAGTGCCATTAATTGGTGTTTGTAGAGGAATGCAAATGATGAATGTAGCTAGTGGAGGAACGCTATATGGTGATATTCCAGCTGAAATTGGCACAGAAGTTATTCATAGAAACAATGGAGAAGTAGATCATAAAATAGTTTTGACTGATACGTGTTCTTTAATTTTTCCACATAATACAGATACAATTATGGTCAACTCTTTGCATCATCAGGGGCTTAAAATTATGCCCAATCATTTACGCGTTATTGCTCGTGCTTTTGACGGAATTCCTGAAGCAGTAGTAATGAAAAAATCTTTTCACCCTTTTATGATTGCAGTTCAGTTTCATCCTGAAAGACTTGGAAAAGAAAATGTAATACATCAGACTATGAAAAATAGTTTTTACAATGAAATCGGAAAATAAAAGATACTTTTTTTAATAGTTTAAATGAGAGGAAATTAGAAGCAAATCCCTTACATTCGCCACCTTAAATTTCAGCAATGCTTAAAGATATTATATTTACTTTCTTAATCAGCTTTTCTCCTTTTGGTGAGGCTCGTGTAGGTATTCCATATGGTATTGAGCATACAGATTTAACTCTTATTTGGGTTTTTATAATTGCATTATCTGCAAACCTATTAGTGTTTCCGCTTTTTTATCGGGTAATAGAGTTTTTTAACAATCATTTTTTGAAGAGTAAATGGTATAGAAAGGCTGCAATTTATTTGTCGTTACGCGCTAGAAGAAAAACAGGAGCAGTAGTTCAAAAATATGGAGCTATTGGGCTATTAATTTTTGTAATGATTCCTTTACCATTTACAGGAGCTTATATTGGAACCATTGCCGCTTATATTTTTAAAATAGAATATAAAAAAGCGTTACTTGCTATCAACATAGGAGTGTTTTTTGCCTTAACTTTCATAATATTAGTTTGGCCTTTAATATCTTCATTTTTTTGATTTTTTTATACATTAAATGATTTCCTAAACCTTATCTTTGCTTGTGAGTATGAATGGCAAAAAAATGGCACTTATTATTTTGGATGGTTGGGGACATGGTGACAAAACTAAGTCTGACGCTATACACCATGCAAATACTCCTTTTGTTGATGTTCTTTATGCTGATTATCCTAATTGTGAACTCAAAACCTTTGGAGAATATGTAGGCTTGCCAAAAGGTCAAATGGGAAATTCTGAAGTGGGACATTTAAATATTGGTGCAGGCAGAATTGTGTATCAGGATTTAGCAAAAATTAATATTGCCTGTGAAGATAATTCCATTGCAGAAATGGAAAGCTTAAAAGCCTCTTTTACTTATGCAAAACAACATAATAAACCTTTACACTTAATAGGTTTAGTTTCTGATGGAGGAATTCATTCACATAAAAATCACTTGTATAAATTATGCAAATTAGCAAATGAATCTGAAGTTAAAAATGTATTTGTTCATGCTTTTACGGATGGTAGAGATTGCGATCCAAAAAGTGGAAAAGGATTTATTCAAGAATTAGAGCAGAATTTATGTGGCGCAAAAATTGCTTCCGTTTGTGGAAGGTATTATGCTATGGATAGAGACAAAAGATGGGAGAGGATAAGATTAGTTTATGATTTAATGGTAAATGGTAAAGGTGAAAAGTCACAAAATTTATCAGAAAGCATTAGGCAATCTTACGAAAATGGAATAACGGATGAGTTCATCAAGCCAATTGTTAGTATAGATAAATATGGGAATCCTATTTCCAAAATACAAGAAGGTGATGCGGTAATTTGTTTTAATTTTAGGACGGATAGATGTAGAGAAATTACGATTGCTTTAACACAAACTAATATCCCAGAATTTGGGATGAACACTTTGAATCTGCATTATACAACAATGACTAATTATGACGCTACTTACCAAAAAGTAAATGTAATTTACAATAAGTACAACATAAAAAACACTTTAGGTGAGGTATTGGAACGCAATAATAAATCACAATTAAGAATTGCAGAAACTGAAAAATATCCTCATGTTACTTTCTTCTTTTCAGGAGGTAGAGAAGCAGAATTTATTCGAGAAAAACGATTAATGGTTAACTCTCCAAAAGTAGCAACTTACGATTTACAACCTTCAATGAGTGCTCCTAAAGTAACTTCAACTATTGTTGCAGAATTAGAAAAAGGAGAAACTGATTTTGTTTGTTTGAATTTTGCAAACCCAGATATGGTTGGGCATACTGGCGATTTTTTAGCAATTACAAAAGCAGTAGAAATAGTAGATAATTGCACGCAAAAAGTGGTAGAGGCAGGCTTAAAAAATGACTATGCTTTTATCATAATTGCCGACCATGGAAATGCTGATTTTGCCATAAACCCTGACGGAAGTCCTAATACAGCACACAGTACTAACTTGGTTCCGTGCTTTGCACTTAATACAGGTTTTGAAAAAATAGAAAACGGAAAATTAGGAGATATTGCTCCTACTATTTTAAAGATAATGGGCATTGAAATCCCAACAGAAATGACTGGAAATATTTTAATAAAATAAGAAAATGGAACACATAAATAATTACATAAACGAAAACAAGGACAGGTTCATTAATGAATTAATTGAACTTTTAAAAATACCATCTATCTCAGCTGATCCTGCTTATAAAGTGGATGTGCTAAACTGTGCGGATGCAGTAGCAAAAGCAATGAAGGATGCAGGGGCTGATAATATTGAAATCTGTAAAACGGAAGGCTATCCTATCGTTTATGGAGAGAAAATTATTGACACCAATTTACCAACGGTTTTGGTGTACGGACATTATGATGTGCAACCTGCTGACCCATTAGAATTATGGACAAGCGGACCATTTGAGCCAGTAATTAAAAAAACAGATATTCACCCAGAAGGAGCAATTTTTGCAAGAGGGGCTTGTGATGATAAGGGACAATTTTACATGCATGTAAAAGCCTTTGAATTGATGATGAATACTAATACTTTACCATGTAATGTAAAGTTCATGATTGAGGGAGAGGAAGAAGTAGGCTCTGAAAATTTAGGTGTTTTTGTAAAATCAAATAAGGAAAGGTTAAATTGTGATGCCATCTTAATTTCAGATACAGGAATTATTGCAAACGATACACCATCCATCACAACTGGACTGAAAGGTCTGAGCTATTTGGAGGTAGAAGTTACAGGTCCAAATAGAGATTTACATTCAGGACTATATGGAGGAGCAGTTGCGAATCCTATCAATATTTTATGTGAAATGATTTCAAAAATGAAAGATGAAAATAATCATATTGCAATTCCAAAATTTTATGATAATGTAGTGGAGCTTTCAGCAGAGGAAAGAGAAGATATTGCACGAGCCCCTTTCTCATTAGATAAATACAAAAAAGCATTGGATTTATCGGATGTTCATGGGGAAGAAGGATACACAACAATGGAGCGTACTGGAATTCGCCCTACTTTAGATGTAAACGGAATGTGGGGAGGATATACTGGCGAAGGTGCAAAAACAGTAATCGCTTCAAAAGCCTATGCAAAAATTTCCATGCGTTTGGTTCCTAATCAATCTGATGAAGAAATTACTACATTATTTTCTGATTACTTTAAAAGTATCGCACCCAAAAGTGTAAATGTAAAAGTCACTCCACATCATGGTGGAGAACCTTATGTTTCTCCTACTGATATTCCTGCTTATGTTGCGGCAAGCACGGCCATGGAAACGACATACGGTAAGAAACCTGTCCCCGTTAAAAGCGGGGGATCTATTCCTATTGTTGCTTTGTTTGAAGCAGAATTAGGTGTTAAATCAATTTTGCTTGGTTTTGGTTTGGATTCGGACGCTATCCACTCGCCAAATGAGCATTATGGGATTTTTAATTACCTGAAAGGCATAGAAACAATTCCTCATTTCTTTGCAAATTACGCAAAGGCACATTAAACTACACCGCAAATAAGTTACTCTAAAATCTGTTATTTGTTGAATTGGTTATTTTTCGCTACATTTATCGCATACAACACATTTAATAAAGTGACTACTTCTTAAATAACCATTTAGCAATAATAATGAAGTACACTCATTTAGTAGCAATATGTTAATTTCTTTCATTAAGTTGCAATAGCCAACAACAAGAAACTAAAACTGTGGAAAAAACACACGAATATACAAATGCCTTATTAAATGAAACAAGTCCTTATTTATTACAACATGCTCATAATCCTGTGGATTGGCATCCTTGGAATGAGCTCACTTTGGATAAAGCAAAATCAGAGGGAAAGTTACTATTGATTAGTATTGGATATTCTGCTTGCCATTGGTGTCATGTAATGGAACATGAAAGTTTTGAGGATGCTGAGGTAGCAAAAATTATGAATGATAATTTTATTTGCATTAAAGTAGACAGGGAGGAGAGGCCTGATATTGATCAGATATATATGACAGCAGTACAGCTCATGAACCAAAGAGGGGGTTGGCCACTTAATTGTGTGGCCTTAACAAATGGAAAACCATTTTGGGGAGGCACTTATTTCAAAAAAGAAGATTGGAAAAAGCAAATTCTAGGATTAGCAAATACCTATAAAAAGGAACCCAATAGAGTTATTGAATTTGCAGATAGGCTTACAAAAGGAATACAAGAAGTTGAAAATATTGGCCTGAATACTGAAGAGGTTAATTTTACTTGGAAGGATTTGAATAATATGGTTAGCCATTGCTATGAACGCTTTGATAATAGAGATGGAGGAAGCAATGGTGCTCCAAAATTTCCTATGCCAAACGCTTATCATTTTTTACTAAAATATGCTCATCTTTCCAATAACAAAGAGGTATTAGACCATGTTGAACTTACTATGGAAAAGATGGCTTTTGGTGGAATTTATGACCAGATTGGAGGAGGGTTCGCACGCTATTCGGTTGACAAATTATGGAAAGCTCCCCATTTTGAAAAGATGCTTTATGATAATGGGCAGCTTGTAAGCTTGTATGCGGATGGGTATCTGAAATTTAAAAAGCCATTATATAAAGAGGTGGTTTTTGAAACGCTTGATTTTATTGAACGAGAATTATTGGCAGAAAATGGAGCATTTTATTCTGCCCTTGATGCCGATAGCGAGGGAGAGGAGGGGAAATTTTATGTATGGAATGAAACAGAATTAAAACTCTTTATCCGTGAGGATTTTGAAATTTTTAAGGACTATTACAATATAAACTCTAAAGGACTTTGGGAACATGGAAATTACATTTTATTAAGGAATAAAACCAAAGTGCAAATTGCTAAAAAGCATAAAATTTTAGTTTCAGAACTAGAGGCTAAAATAGTAAATTGGAAAACTGTTTTGATGGCAGAAAGAGCTAAACGCATTCGCCCAGGGCTGGATGATAAGTCCTTAACTTCTTGGAATGGATTAATGCTAAAAGGATATGTGGATGCCTACATGACCTTTGGCGAAAACCAACATTTGGAAGTGGCTTTAAAGAATGCAAATTTCATAGCCAATACTCAATTGCAAAAGAATGGGAAACTGTGGCATTCTTACAAAGATGGACGCTCAACAATTAATGCTTATTTGGAAGATTATGCTATTGTAAGCTCGGCATTTATTCGCCTATACGAAGCTACTTTTGATGAAGTTTGGTTAAGCAGAGCTAATCAATTAGTAGCTTATGCTTTGGAAAATTTTTACGATAAAAATTCTGGGATGTTCTATTTTACTTCCAAGTTGGATCCTGAATTAGTTGCCAGAAAAATGGAAATTAACGACAATGTAATTCCTGCTTCTAATTCGATAATGGCAAATGTTTTGTACGATATAGGTACGCTTTTGGATAACAGGATTTATAAACAAAAGGCAATCATTATGGCCAATAATGTAAAACCTGATATGGAAAAATATGCAACTGGATATGCCAACTATGCTACTCTTATGTTAAAAGAGATTGTCCCTTTTTATGAATTAGCAATTGTAGGGAAAGATGCGCATGCTAAGGCATTAGAGTTGAATAAAAAATATGTGCCAAATAAGTTATTTTTGGGTAGTTTTGATCGCAGTGAAATGGAATTATTGCAAGAAAAATTTGTTCAAGGTGCAACTATGATTTATGTGTGTGAGAATAAGACTTGTCAATTGCCAACTCCTAATGTTATGAAGTCTCAAAAATTAATGAAATAATGAAATACCTATTTGAAGAAAACCAAAAATTTACTCAATGGTGGTTGTGGGTTATTTTATTATCGTTCCCAATTATGTCTTTTGGTCCTTTTGATGAAAATGAAATTAATTTAAACTATGTGTTAATTGGATTTATCCTGCCCTTGATTTTTTATTTATTTGAGTTAAGAATTAAAGTCAGTAATAAAGGATTGTACTACCAATTTTTCCCATTTCATTTTAAATCTTACACTATTGATATAGAAGATATTGAAAGCATAAAGGCTATGGAATACTCTCCCCTAAAAGAATATGGTGGTTGGGGAATTAAATACGGATTTCAAGGAAAGGCCTATAGTGTGAGCGGAAACAAAGGAGTAAAAATTTTTCTGAAAAATGGACTTAATATTATGTTCGGCAGCCAAAAACACAATGAGTTAGCAAAGGCTTTGAAAAGTGTTAGGAGACAATAATCAAAAAGTAATTCTTCTTTCCCTTTTGTGCTAGAATGTATTTCCCGTTTAACAAGTCATTTTCTGTAAGTTGAACATCTTCAGTAATTTTCTCTTTGTTAATACTTACTGCATTTGATTTTATCATTCTTCTTGACTCTCCTTTACTTGCAAAAATTTTAGTTTTCTCTGCTAATATATCTAAGATTCCTAATCCTAAATCGGCTTTATTCATTTCAAACTGTGGTACACCTTCAAAAACTGAAAGTAAAGTTTCTTCATCCAAACTTTTTAAGTCTTCAGCAGTTGATTTCCCAAATAAAATATTGGATGCTTTTATAGCCATTTCCAAATCTTCTTTACTATGTACTCTTGTAGTTACTTCCTCAGCAATTACTTTTTGTAAAAGCCTCAAATGAGGGGCCTCTTCATGTTCTGTTGTTAGTTTAGCAATCTCTTCTTGCGACAATAAGGTCAAAATTTTAATGTAATTTTTAGCGTCATCATCAGTAGAATTTAACCAAAATTGGTAGAATTTGTAAGAAGATGTTTTTGTTTTGTCCAACCAAACATTACCACTTTCAGTTTTCCCGAACTTACCTCCGTCTGCTTTTTTAATAAGAGGAGTAGTTACAGCAAATGCTTTCCCTCCTCCTTTTCTTCTTACTAATTCTGTTCCTGTTACGATGTTACCCCATTGGTCAGACCCGCCTAATTGTACTTTACAATTTTTATTTTTCCAAAGCCAGTAAAAATCATAACCTTGCACTAATTGGTATGAAAATTCGGTAAAACTCATTCCTGTTTCCAGCCTACTTTTTACAGAATCCTTTGCCATCATATAGTTTACTGACATATGTTTCCCAACATCACGCATAAAATCCAAGAAATTAAACTCCTTAAACCAATCGTAATTATTTACTACTTCAGCGGAGTTTGCTCCACAATCAAAATCCAAAAATTGTTCCAATTGTTTTTGTACAGATGTTAAATTACGGATTAGAGTTTTTTCGTCCAACAAATTGCGCTCCTTACTTTTTCCTGAAGGATCACCTACCATTCCAGTAGCACCCCCAACTAAAGCAAAAGGTTTATGTCCGCATTTTTGTAAGTGAACTAAAATCATAATCTGAACTAAACTTCCAATGTGTAGGGAATCAGCAGTAGGATCAAAACCAATATAGGCAGAAGTCATTTCTTTTTCAAATTGATCTTCCGTTCCCGGCATGATATCGTGTATCATTCCTCTCCATTTTAATTCTTCTACAAAATTCATTTCTTATAATTTTTGTCAAAAATAGACAATTATTCTAAATCTGATGTCTAATATCTAATATCTAAAATCTATTCCCCTATCTTTGCCTTATGATATTTGTTACTGGAGGAACTGGACTTGTTGGTTCGCATATTTTACTTGAATTATCTCAAAAGGGAGAGCAATTCAAAGCGCTTAAAAGAAATTCTTCTTCTTTAATTATTTGCAAAAATATTTTTAAACATTACAATGCTGAGGATTTATTTGAGAAGATAAATTGGGTTGTAGGTGATATTAATGATATTCCATCTTTAGAAAATGGAATGCAAAATTGTGAGCAAGTTTTACACTGTGCTGCTGTCGTTTCTTTTCAACCTACTGATGCTGAACTTTTGAAAAAAGTAAATATTGAAGGGACTGCAAATGTGATGAATGTGGCTTTGACTTCAGGAGTTAAAAAAGTAGGATTTATAAGTTCTATTGCAGCTTTGGGGCGTAATTCTACTGAAGGTATTATTGATGAAGAATGTTATTTTAAAGCAACAAAATTGGATAGTAATTATGCGCTTAGTAAATATTATGCTGAGCAAGAAGTTTGGCGCGCAACTCAGGAGGGTTTGAATGTTGTTATTGTAAATCCATCAGTAATCCTTGGCCCTGGAGATTGGAAAAAAGGAAGTTCACAAATTTTCCAAAAGATACATTCAGGCTTGAAATTTTATACTGCAGGTAGTACGGGTTATGTAGATGTTGTAGATGTTGCTAATTCTTTAGTTGCTCTTTTATTTTCTGATGTAAAGAATGAACGCTTTATTGTAAATGGTGCTAACTTAAAATATCGCGATTGTTTTGATAGGATTGCAGTTACTTTTAATAAACCCAAAGCGACTATAAAAGTAACTCAATTTTTAAAAGAAATTGCTTGGAGAATGGAATCTATGCGTTCATATATTTTGGGAAATAAAGCATTAATAACTAGAGAAACAGCTAATAGTGCAATGACAAATAGTTCTTTTTCAACTGCTAAAATTAAAGAGTTTATCAACTTTAATTTCACGGACATTGATGCTACAATAAAAAAGTATGCTGATTGGTATATTAAGGATTTAAAGTAGTCCTTTCCTTTATCAACTCTTCTAAAACTTTGTCATAAATTTTTTCTAACTTTTCAGGGTGATTTGAATAATACTCTAAAGTTAACTTAAATTCTTCTTCTGAAATAGTATATTCTGAGTAGATATTTTGATAATAATTTGCTAATTCATTTTTTGCTTTACCCATTCCTTTTGTTTTATGTAATTCAAAAGTTGCTTCTGCCAAATGAATTTCTTTTAAGATACTTTCAAAGGTATTTTTCGATAAGACATTCTCAGGTATTTTTTTTTCATCAGAATTGCTACAAGAAAATAATAAGCAAATAAGTATAAACAAATAATTTTTCACAATACAAAGGTATTGTATTTACTGCACTGATTTGTGTATATTTGCCCTAATTATTAATCAAACAAAATTTAAGATGAAAAAATTAATGTATTTATTTTTTGCAGGAACAATGTTCGCATTCACAGCATGTGGAGGTGGAGAAACAGCAACTGAAGCAACTGTTGTTGAGGAAGTTGTTGTTGAGGAGGTAGCTGCTGAAGAAGTTGTTGAAGACACTACTGCTGTTGCTGAAGAAGCGGAATTTACAGAAGAAGTTGCTGAGTAAGTTCTAGTACAGATTAAAGATGTACCTTTGTCGTAATTATTAATCAAATAAAATATTTAAGATGAAAAAGTTAATGTATTTATTAGTTGCAGGTTCACTTTCTGCATTTGCAGCTTGTGGTGGCGCTTCAACAACTGAAGGAGCAGCTACTGATGTAGCTGTTGAAGAGGTATCTGAAGCTGTTGGATGTCATGTAGAAGGAGGTGCTTGTTTGGCAGATCACTCTTGTTGTGCGCCTAAAGCTGCTTCTGAAGCTCATGTAGATCACGATCATTCAGGAGACGATCATGATCATTCAGGAGACGATCATGATCATTCAGGAGACGATCACGATCATTCAGGAGACGATCAAGAATAAGAATTTTTATTCTGAGAAATTAAAAAAAGGCATCCATTTGGGTGCCTTTTTTAGTTTTTATCTATCAAAAGTGAGACGCATTCCTCTGCTGGCTTCATCAAATCTTCCATACTCATAGGCAATATGTCCGTTCACAAAAGTATGTGTAATTTGTGCATTAAAGGTTTCGCCTTCAAAAGGTGACCAACCACATTTATATAAAATATTGTCTTTATTTACCTCCCAAGGTTTTTCCAAATCTACCAAAACTAAATCCGCAAAATAACCCTCGCGAATAAAGCCTCTATTTTCTACTTTAAAGCAAACTGCAGGATTATGACACATTTTTTCTACTACTTTTTCAAGGCTTATTTTTTCTTGCTTAACAAAAGCTAGCATTGCAGGCAAAGCGTGTTGTACAATTGGGCCTCCTGATGGTGCGTTAAAGTATGTGTTTGATTTTTCTTCCAAAGTATGTGGGGCATGATCGGTTGCAATTACATCCAATTTATCATCTAGTAATGCCTGGAATAACGCATTTCTATCACTTTCTTTTTTTACAGCAGGATTCCATTTTATAAGTGTTCCCTTTTTAGCATATTGACTCTTATCAAACCAAAGGTGATGTATGCAAACCTCAGCTGTAATGTTTTTATCTTTTAGCGGAATAGAATTATCAAAAAGGTCTATTTCTTTTTCTGTTGAAAGATGAAAAACATGAAGCCTAGTATTGTACTTTTTTGCAAGCTCTACAGCCATTGAAGAAGATTTAAAACATGCTTCAGCACTTCTTATATTTGGGTGTTCGCTAATGGGTACTTCTTCTCCAAACTTCTTTTTTGCGGCAATTGTATTTTTTTGTATTGTCTTCTCATCTTCACAATGCACTGCAATTAACATTGATGATTTAGAAAAAATTTTTTCTAGAACATTTTTGTTGTCCACTAACATATTTCCAGTTGAAGAACCCATAAATATTTTAATTGCCGCAACTTTTTTGGGATCAGTTTTGAGTACTTCGTCTAAATTGTCATTACTGGCACCCATAAAAAAACTGTAATTAGCAATTGAAGTTTCAGCTGCAATTTGGTATTTATCTTCTAACAATTCTTGTGTTAAGGTTTGAGGATTTGTGTTTGGCATTTCCATAAATGAAGTGATTCCACCAGCAATTGCCGCTTTGCTTTCAGTGTAAATATTTGCTTTGTGTGTTAATCCTGGCTCTCTGAAATGTACTTGGTCATCAATTACGCCAGGAATTAAATGCAAACCTTCAGCATCAATAATGTGCTCAACTTCAATGTTAATTTCAGTAGCAATTTGTTTGATTATCTTATCTTCAATCAATACATCTGCTTTGTAAATCCTTCCTTCATTTACAAGTTGTGCGTTTTTAATAAGTTTTAACATTGTTTATCTTTTCCAGTTTCTAAAAAAACTTTTGAGTTTCATTTGGATTACCCCAATTACAGCTTCCATAAATATACCTCCACTCATTTTTGATGTTCCTTCAGTTCTGTCAGTAAATATTACAGGAACTTCAACAACATTAAATCCATATTTCCAGGCTTTGAATTTCATCTCAATTTGAAAGGCGTAACCTACAAAAAGGATTTTGTCAAAATTGAAGGTTTCTAAAACTTTTCGTTTATAACATTTAAATCCTGCAGTTGAATCATGTATTGGCATTCCTGTAACAAATTTCACATATTTTGACGCAAAAAATGACATGAGTAAACGAGTCATTGGCCAATTTACAATATTTACCCCTTTTACATATCGTGAGCCAATAGATAAATCTCCACCCTCATTTGCATTTGCATTGTATAGGCGAATTAAATCATCAGGATTGTGTGAAAAATCAGCATCCATCTCAAAAATAAATTGGTAATCTTTTTGCAATGCCCATTTGAATCCATGAATATAAGCAGTTCCTAAACCAAGTTTCCCAGTCCTCTCTTTAATGTGTAATTTCTTAGAATAATCCTTTTGTAAAATTTTAACAATATTTGCCGTTCCATCAGGAGAACCATCATCAACAATTAAAATATGGAAAGATTTCTCTAAAGAAAAAATCTTATGAATTATCTTTTCTATATTCTCTTTTTCGTTATATGTTGGGATGATTATTAAACTATCGGACATAGGTGCAAAAATAAGTAAACTGATTTATAAAATAGTTATTGTACTGAATTTTTGATTTTATCTACAACTAATGGATCTAATAGCGTGCTTGTATCTCCCAAATTTTGAGTGTCTCCTTCAGCAATTTTTCTTAAAATTCTTCTCATAATTTTTCCTGATCGAGTTTTTGGCAATCCACTTACAAACTGAATTTTATCTGCTTTAGCAATAGGCCCTACATTTTTAGTTACCAAATCATTTATTTCTTTTTTAATATCATCTTCATTTTGCAGTTTATTATGGCAAATCACATAGGCATAAACGCCATTTCCTTTAATAGGATGAGGGAAGCCAACAACAGCTGTTTCACAAACATTGTCGTGTTCATTCATTGCACTTTCAATTTCTGCAGTTCCTAAATTATGCCCTGAAACAATTATTACATCATCTACTCTTCCCGTAATCCGATACATTCCATTTTCATCCCTTAACGCTCCATCTCCAGTAAAATATTTTTTAGGAAAAGTGGAAAAATAAGTTTCTTTAAATCTTTTATGATCACCATAAATTGTCCGAGCTATTGAAGGCCAAGGAAATTTTATACATAATTTACCTTCATCAGAATTCCTTTCAATTTCTTCCCCTTTTTCATCTAATAAACAAGGTTGAATTCCAGGAAGTGGAAGTGTAGCAAAAGTAGGTTTGGCTGAAGTAACTCCTGCTAAATTTGAAATCATAATTCCTCCTGTTTCTGTTTGCCACCAAGTATCTACAACAGGAGCGTTCCCTTTTCCAATTTCTTTGTCATACCAATGCCAGGCATCTTCATTTATAGGCTCTCCAACTGTACCTAGAACTTTTAATGATGACAAATCATAAGGCTTTACAAAATCCAATCCTTTCGCTTCCAAAGCTCGAATAGCAGTAGGTGCAGTATAAAAAATATTGACTTTGTTTTCCTCAATAATTTGCCAAAATCTTCCTGCATCAGGGTAAGAAGGGACTCCTTCAAACATCATTGTTGTTGCACCTGCTAAAAGCGGACCGTAGACTATATATGAGTGCCCAGTAATCCAACCAATATCGGCAGTACACCAGTAAATATCACCTTCATTGTATTGAAAAACATTTCTAAAACTGTATTCAGTATAAATCATATATCCCGCCGTTGAATGCTGAATCCCTTTAGGTTTGCCTGTTGAGCCAGAAGTATATAAAATAAAGAGTGGGGATTCTGCATCCATTATTTCAATTGGACAGTTAGAAGTAACTTTTTTCATTTCATCATGCCACCAAACATCTCTACCATTTTTTATAGAAACTGTATTTTTTGTACGTTCTAAAACTATGCATTTTTTTATTGAAGGTGTGGTTTGCATTGCCTCATCTGAAATATCTTTTAAAGGAGTGATTTTTGCACCTCTAAATCCGCCATCTGCAGTAATCAGGATATTGCAATCTGCATCATTAATTCTGTCGGATAATGATTTTGAAGAAAATCCAGCAAATACTACTGAATGAATAGCTCCAATTCTTGCACAAGCCAAAACGGCTATTGCTAATTCAGGAACCATTGGCATATATAGGCAGATTCTATCTCCTTTTTTTCCGCCATTATTTTTTAAAACATTAGCGAATTTGCACACTTCAGCATGCAACTCTTTGTATGAAATATTTTTATTTGCTTCTTTTGGGTTGTTTGCAACCCATTTAATTGCAGTTTGATTGCCTCTTTTTTCTAAGTGCCTATCCAGACAATTTTCAGTAATATTTAATTTCCCTTCTAAAAACCATTTTATTTCTGGTGTTGTAAAATCCCATTGTAAGACAGTATCCCATTTTTTTTGCCATGTAAAGTTGTTTGCTTTTTCCTCCCAAAATGCCTCTGGTTTATTAATACTTTTTGCATATTCGATTTTATAATGTTCTAAAGAAGTTATTTTTTTATTCATGATAGGTTTTTTAATTTACCAAAGATAGCAAAACAAATTACTTTTAAAAATCAATTTTTTAAATTGAATGTGTAAATTAGCACCCTAATAAAACCAAAAATATGAAAAAAATATTACTACCAATTGCTGTCATAATATCAGCAACATTAAACGCTCAAGTATGTTCAGATTTATTTATATCTGAATATGTTGAAGGTCCAGCTCAAAATAACGGAATTGAGGTATACAATCCCACAAATGCAACAATTGATTTAGCTGGATATAGTATTAATAGGTATTCAAATGGAAACAGCTCTGGGCCTGAAGTTTGGTCTTTGACTGGCTCAATTGCAGCTGGAGATGTAATTGTAGTTGGAAATGGGCAACTTGATTCTATCGACTTAGGAACATACTGGTCTGTTCCTGTAGATCCCAATTTTTATACAATGTTAGATGCTCATTGTTCTGGTAATTATGATGATAATAATACATTTTATTTTAATGGAGATGACGCAATGACATTAGAGTATCAAGGAAATACAGTTGATGTTTTTGGTAAAGTTGGTGAAGATCCTGGCGGCGCATGGACTGATGATGTAACTGCTGGTTACACAGATGCAAATGGAGGAACATGGTGGACTAAAAGACAAACATTAATAAGAAAACCTACTGTAAAGCAGGGAGTAACACAAAACCCTATTCTTTTCAATCCAACTCTTGAGTATGATTCTCTTCCTGATGCAACTTATTCTAATTTAGGATCGCATGTTTGTGATTGCTCGGTAGCCACTTCAATGAATGATATAAATGATGTGTCATATGTTATGTATCCCAATCCTACTTTAAAAGGAAATTCTGTAGCAATTAACTCAAAGAATCCGGTTAAATTAATAAAAGTTACTAATATGTTAGGCGAAACTGTGGTTTTTGACAGATTAATAAATACAACTAATTTATCCAAGGGAACTTATATAGTTAATATAAGTTTTGATAATGGCATTTTAAAAGAAAATAAATTAATAATAAATTAATAATTTTAACATTAAATTAAAAATGCTGATGGAAACATCAGCATTTTTTTACTCGTTAATATGAAAAAGATATATTTATTAAGTGTTTTAATAAGTCTTACTTTTAGTGTTATAGCACAAACCAACATAAGTGGAAAAGTTATTGATGCAAACACAGGGGAGGCGCTAATTGGCGCAACTATCATGTTCGGCAAGGGGCAAGGAACAGCAACAGATTTTGATGGAAACTATAGCTTCTCAATACCTACTGGAGAAAGAAGTATTAAGGTATCATATGTCGGTTATAAAGAGATTAATAAAATTGTTACAGTTGGTATTAAATCGCCGATATCACAGACTCTAAATTTCAAGCTTAAAACTGTATTATTAAATGAAGTTCAAGTTGTTGCCGACGTTGCTAGAGATCGAGAGACACCTGTAGCGTTTTCTACTATACCAATGAAGCAGATTAATGAGGAATTAGCTTCACAAGACATCCCAATGGTACTAAATTCAACTCCTGGCGTATATGCAACACAAAGCGGAGGAGGGGATGGAGATGCAAGAATAACTATTCGTGGTTTTAACCAGAGAAATGTGGCAGTAATGATTGATGGAGTTCCTGTAAATGATATGGAAAATGGTTGGGTGTATTGGTCTAATTGGTTTGGTTTAGATGCTGTAACATCAAATATACAGATTCAAAGAGGTTTAGGCGCTTCTAAAATTGCAATACCATCTGTCGGAGGAACAATGAATATTCTTACAAAAGGTACTGGTAATAAAGCTGGGGGCGTTGTTAAACAGTCTATCGGTAGTTTTGGAAAACTTAGAACATCAGTGGGTTATAACTCAGGTAGAATGGAAAATGGCTGGGGATTTACCTTAGCAGGTTCATATAAAACAGGAAATGGTTTTGTTGATGAGACTTGGAGTGAAGGATTTTTCTATTATGCGAAAGTTCAGAAAGAAATAGGAAATCATATAATTAGTTTTTCTGCAATGGGAGCTCCACAGAAACATGGCCAGAGATCATATAAAAGCGATATAGCCACTTATGATACTACATTTGCACGTTCACTTGGAGACACTTCTGATTTCACTGGACGTATAGTAAATAAAGGTATTAATTACAATAAACATTGGGGATTTTTAGACAGATGGACAATTAATTCAAATGGCGATACTTTGCATAATAGAGAGACATTAAATACTAAACAGAATTATTATCATAAGCCACAATTTTCGTTAAGAGATTTTTGGACTGTTAATGATAAATTTTATATATCAAATATATTATATGCTTCTATTGGTAATGGTGGAGGTACAGGATTAAGTGGAAATACAAATAATTACGATGCAATTGGACAATATAATCTTCAAGAAGCATACAACTCTAATTTAAATAGTATTGATGCCTTGTATTCTGCTTCAGAAAATAAAGCAGGAACTTATTTAAGAAGTTCAATTAATAACCATTATTGGTATGGAGGACTTTCTAAGTTAAATTATCAACTTACGGACAAGACATCTTTATCTTCTGGATTAGATATGCGATATTATAAAGGGGAACACTATAGAGAGGTGTATGATTTGCTAGGGGCAGATTATGCTATCGACGCTTCAAATAAGTTACAAAGTTCTGAGTTAAAAAGAGTTGGAGATAAGGTAGGATATAACAATGATGGAATTGTTAAGTGGAGCGGTGTTTTCTCACAGATGGAATATAGTAACGGAATGCTAAGTGCTTTTTTTAATATATCTGCCTCAAATTCAGCTTATAAAAGAATTGATTATTTTCGCAAAAAGGATTTAGTTTTAGCTGATACTACTTATTTTGAGGCATTAGGAACATCAGTTGCTACTGAGTTAGAATTAGATGAAAATGGCAACTTAATTGGAGCAAATAAAACTATGGTACTTGATACTGTTTATTATAATGGAGTGGCATATACAATGAATTCTCCAGAAGCTAAATTCGCAGAGACTAATTGGAAATGGATAAGAGGATACACTATAAAATCTGGGGCAAATTTTAATTTAGATGAATATAATAATGTCTTTATTAACTTAGGTTATATCTCAAAAGCTCCACGATTTAATAATGTTTATTATTATGACAATAGCTTATTTAGAGATATTAAAAATGAGATTGTTCAAGCTTTAGAAGGGGGCTACTCATATAGATCGACTAAATTTTCAGCTAACTTAAATGGATATTTTACATTATGGCAAAATAAACCCTCAAATGGCGGAGTTACAGTTTTAGTAGATGATGTATCATACAGAGCAAATATAAATGGAATGGATGCTTTGCACAAGGGAATCGAGATGGATTTTTCATATAAGATTTTATCTAATCTGGGATTTGAAGGACTTGTTTCACTAGGAGATTGGAAGTGGATGTCATCTGATACAGTACGATTTTTAGATGATAATAATAACCCAATTACTGATGATTTTGGTAAAGAAATCATTGCAAGTTTTGATGCTGAAGGTGTCCACGTTGGTGATGCTGCTCAAACACAGTTTGGTTTTAGTTTTAGATACGAACCCTCATATAATTCGTATATAAAATTTAGATCAACTTATTTTGATAATTATTATGCAGACTTTGATCCTTTATCATTAAATGGTGAAAATGCAGCAAGAGAAAGTTGGAAAATCCCATCATATAATTTAATTGATTTACATGCCGGATACAAATTCAAGATTTCAGAAAAAACTAAAATGGATATTAAATTAAGTATTTTAAATCTGTTTGATGAGATTTATATATCAGATGCACAAAATAATGACCCATATAATGCCAGCTATCAAGATTTTGATGCCAAATCGGCCGGAGTTTTTTTTGGCTTAGGCAGAAGGTTTAGTTTATCCGCAAGATTCAATTTTTAACTAATTAAAATATCAATAAAATGAAAAAGACAACAACATTTATTTTTGCATCTTTACTAAGTATAATAGGATTTGCACAAGATATTGCGACTGCAAGAGCTCAAGGTGTTGGTGCAACTGTAACTATTACAGGAACAGCAACTAATGGAGATGAACTAGGCCCAATTAGATATATTGAAGATGCTACTGCTGGTATGGCAATTTATGATCCTGGAGTAATGGGAGCTGTTTTAAGAGGCGATGAGGTCACTGTAACTGGTGTTTTAGTTGATTATAATGGTTTGATGGAAATGCAGCCTGTTAATTCAAATTCAGTTAATTCATCATCAAACTCTGTTTTACCTCAATTGATAACACCTTTGCAAATAGGAGAAGATACAGAGTCAGAATTAATACAGATAGATAATGTTATTTTTAATAGTGGAGGATCTTTATTTATTGTTGGAACTCATGATTTTGAATCAAATGGAGAAACAGGTAAAATTTACATTAAAGCTGGTAGTCCATTGGAGAATTCAATGATTCCTATGGGAGCAGTTACGCTGATTGGCATATGTTCACAATATACATTTATGGTACCGGCAAATGATGGGTATCAGATTTTACCAAGAGACAGTGCCGATATTATTCCAACAGGAGCATTATTATTTACTTCTGCTGTTACTCAATCAAATATTACTACTACAAGCTTTGATTTAAATTGGACAGTTTCTGATTCTGCTTCAACAAATTGTAATTTTGGGATAACTCCAGCTTTTACAAACGTTATTAACGGCAGTGGCAATACAACTACACATACTATTACTATTACAGGACTCACTCCTGCAACTTTTTATTATGTTGAGTGCTATTCGGTAAGTGGTAGTGATACAGCCTTTTCAACAGTTGGCTTATATTCAACCGCTTCTAATTCTAGTGGAATTATACGGCCTTATTTTAATCATTCAGTTGATAATTCTTTTTCAAATGGAGTTGATGCGCAAAATATTATGACTTCTTTTAATGACACGATTAAAGCATATATGGATCTTGCACAGAGTACTTTAGATATTTGCGTTTATAATGCCTCTGATGCGACTATTGCTACTGCTATAAATGATGCGTACAATAGAGGTGTTTCTGTCAGATATATAGCTGATGATGATGTAGTGAACTCAATGCTTTCTTCATTAGATCCTAATATCCCTATTCTATATCGAGACCCTAGTCCTGCAGGTATTATGCATAATAAGTTTATTATTATTGATGCAAATACAACTAATAATTCCTGGATTATGGGGGGGTCTACAAACTGGACAAATCCTTCTAATTTATTTAATGATTATAATAATTTGATCTTTGTACAGGATGAGGCTGTAGCAAAAGCATATACTTTAGAATTTGAAGAGATGTGGGGAGGTGTTTTCGGACATAATAAGTCTGATAATACGCCACATAATTTTATTGTCGGAGGATCTGAAGTAGAGGTATATTTTTCACCTTCAGATCAAACAACCACTCAAATAAATAATTTAATTGAGAATGTTGATTATTCTTTAGAATTTGGACTGCTAAGTTTTACTCGAGATGATTTAGCCCAAACAATAATTGAGAAAAATGCAGAATTTGGTGTTACTGCTAGAGGGATTATTGAAGATCAAAACTCTACAGGAGGGGAATTTGCGAACCTCCAGTCTAATGGAGTTAATATGCGATCACATATGGGAATTTCTCATTCATTTCATCATAAGTATGCAATTGCTGATGCTGATATTTTGGGATCAGACCCTACAGTTCTTACTGGATCTCATAATTGGAGCAGTAATGCTGAAAATAATTCTGATGAAAATACATTGATAATTCATGATGCAACAATTGCAAATATCTATTTGCAGGAATTTGAAAAAAGATGGGGTGAATTAGGAACTCCAACTGCTATTGATGAGTTGATAGATATTGAACTTTCAGTTTTTCCTAATCCAACTGCAGGTAAAGTCACTGTTAAAAGTGATTTAGAGATTTCTCAAATTTACTTATATGCTATTGACGGGAAATTAATCTCTGTAAATAAAAAATCAGAAATTGAAATATATACAAAAGGAACTTACTTTTTAAAGATTTTCACAGTAAAAGGTAGTACTGTAAGAAAGATAGTTGTAGAGTAAATTACTTAAAACCAAAAACCAGTTTTTTCTAATAATGTTGCAATATCTTATCTTGATGGACTCATCACACCAAACAATAAATTAGTGCAGAGTTCAATTCTGGCTGCTCCACCTAATTCTTCTTGATTGTCGATTGAATGGAGTGTTAAAATATTCTACTATATAATTATTAATTCGCTAAATGTGTGAAAATTAAAGTAATAAAAAGCCCACTTAATTAAGTGGGCTTTTTACATTATTGTTTAAGATTACATTTTAAATGTTTCCATAAATTTTGTAGTATAATTTCCAGTAATAAAATCTTTATCTTTCATTAATTTTTGATGAAAAGGAATGGTAGTTTTAATTCCTTCAATAATGAATTCATCTAAAGCTCTAACCATTTTTGCAATTGCTTCTTCTCTTGTTTGTGCTACAGTTATTACCTTAGCTATCATAGAATCATAAAATGGTGGAATCATATAATTTGCATATACATGAGTATCAATTCTAATTCCATGTCCACCAGGAGCATGAAAATTAGTAATCATTCCGGGGCAAGGTCTGAAATCATTTTCAGGGTCTTCAGCATTTATCCTACACTCAATTGCATGCAATTGAGGGTCATAATTTTCTCCTGAAATTTTAATCCCAGCTGCTACTTTAATTTGCTCACGAATTAAATCATAATCAACAACTTCTTCAGTAATCGGATGTTCTACTTGAATACGAGTATTCATTTCCATAAAGAAGAATTTTCTGTGTTTATCTACAAGAAATTCTACTGTTCCTACTCCCTCATATTTTACAGCTTCAGCAGCTTTAATAGCAGCAACACCCATTTCTTTTCTTAACTTATTAGTCATGAATGGAGAAGGTGTTTCTTCAGCTAATTTTTGATGTCTTCTTTGAATAGAACAATCTCTTTCTGATAAGTGAGCAGCTTTACCAGTGTGATCTCCAATAATTTGAATTTCAATATGCCTTGGGTCCTCAATGAATTTTTCCATATACATGCCATCATTTCCAAATGCAGCTTTTGACTCTTGTCTTGCACTACTCCAAGCATCTTCCAAACTTTCTGCTTCCCAAACTAATCTCATTCCTTTTCCACCACCACCAGCTGTTGCTTTTAGCATTACAGGGTATCCTACCTCAACAGCTAGTTTTTTACAAGCGTTAAAATCGGCAATAATACCTACTGAACCAGGAATTGTAGGTACTCCTGCTTTTTTCATTGTTTCCTTTGCATTAGCTTTATCTCCCATTCCGTCAATCATGTCAGGCGAAGCGCCAATAAACTTAATATCGTTTTCGTTACAGATTTTTGAGAAATTTGAGTTTTCAGCTAAAAACCCATAACCAGGATGGATAGCATCAGCATTTGTAATTTCAGCAGCAGCTATAATATTAGGAATCTTTAGGTAAGATTCTGAACTTGCAGCAGGACCAATACAAACAGCTTCATCAGCAAAACGAACATGTAAACTGTCTTTATCAGCAGTTGAGTATACGGCAACTGTTTTTATCCCCATCTCTTTACAAGTACGGATAATTCTAAGTGCAATTTCACCTCTATTTGCTATTAGGATTTTCTTAAACATAAAAAATTATTTTAAGGTAATTATGAGGGGTCAACCAAGAATAATGGTTGATCAAATTCAATTGGAGTAGCATCATCAACTAATACTTTTACAATAGAACCGGATACTTCAGATTCAATTTCATTGAAAAGTTTCATTGCTTCAATAATACAGATAGTATCTCCTTCTTTAATAGTGTCACCAACTCCTGCAAATGGAGGATTCTCTGGTGAAGCTGAACGATAAAAAGTTCCAATCATAGAAGCTTTTACTGTAATGTAGTTGGACTCATCATCAGGTGATGGAGCTGCAGTTTTTGCAACTGAAGCTGCATCAGGTGAAGCGGCTACTAAAGGAGCTGCTACTACTTGTGCAGGTGCTTGTTGGATAATAGTAGTAATTTCATCAACTTCACCTCTTTTCTTTTTTGGGGGTGATTTAATTAAAATTTTTATATTATCAATTTCTAAATCTACTTCAGTTGCTCCTGATTTCGCAACAAATTTTATTAATTCTTGAATGTCTTTTAAATCCATTTTTTTTAATTTTATTTATAGTACAAAAGTAATTATTTCTTTGAGTCGTAAGCCCATTTAATGTAAATTGAGCCCCAAGTGAACCCTCCACCAAAGGCTGCAAGGATTATATTATCTCCTTTCTTTAATTGATTTTCCCATTCCCATAAGCATAATGGAATAGTTCCATTGGTAGTGTTGCCATACTTTTCAATATTCAGCATTACTTTTTCGTTTCCAACACCCATTCGTCTTGCGGTAGCGTCAATTATTCTTTTATTTGCCTGATGAGGAACTAACCATGCAACATCATCAGCTGCTAAATTATTTCTTTGCATGATTTCTTCAGAAACATCAGCCATTGATTTTACAGCTGCTTTAAATACAGGCTGTCCATCTTGAAATACGAAATGTTCTCTTGCATCAACAGTAGCATGTGAGGCTGGTTTTGCTGAACCTCCAGCTTTCATGTGTAAAAATTCGCCTCCTGAACCATCAGTTCTTAATATTGCATCTTGAATCCCTAATCCATCTTCTGTAGGCTCTAAAAGTACAGCCCCAGCCCCATCACCAAAAATAATACATGTTGCTCTATCGGAATAATCAACAATAGATGACATTTTATCTGCTCCAACTACAATTACTTTTTTGTAAGTACCTGTTTCAATAAATTTTGATGCAGTACTTAAGGAAAATAAGAAGCCAGAACATGCTGCCATTAAATCATATGCAAATGCGTTTTGAGCTCCAACTTTATTAGCAATAATACAAGCAGTAGCAGGGAAAACCATATCAGGAGTTGCAGTTGCACAGATAATTAAATCAATTTCTTCTGCTGAAGTATTTGTTTTTTCTAAAAGTTTTTGTACAGCTTTTGCTCCAAGTTCAGAACTTCCTTTTCCTTCCCCTTTTAATATTCTTCTCTCTTTAATGCCTGTTCTTGATGTTATCCACTCATCATTTGTCTCAACATAAGTCTCAAGTTCCTTGTTTGTTAAAATATATTCAGGTACATAGCCCTGAATACCTGTTATTGCGGCATTAATTTTTCCCATTAGTTAAGGTTGTTTTTTATTTTACTTGCCAAATCTGCCTCTACAACATCTTTGGTAAGCGTAATCATATTTTTTATTGCAATCTCATTAGAAATTCCATGTCCAATAATTACCGTTTTATTCAGTCCTAGGACAGGGGTCCCTCCATAGTTTTCATAATTGAAACGCTTAAAGTAATCGTCAAGTAACCCTCTTTTTGCCATGATTGAAAAGATTCCTTCAGCCTCTTTAAGGACTATATTTCCAGTAAAACCATCACAAACAATTACATCCGAATCTGAATCAAAAATATCTCTACCCTCAATATTACCTGTAAAATGGTAATCTGTATTATCTTCCATCATGCTGTAAGTGGCTTGAGTAAGCATGTTCCCTTTTGTTTTTTCCTCTCCTAGATTTAAAAGATTAACATTTGGTCTTTTAATTCCACAAACATGTTCTGAAAATAAAGACCCTAAGATACCAAATTGATACAATACATCAGGTTTACAATCTGCATTAGCACCAACATCAAGCAAAACTGTTACTCCCCCATCACTTCTAGGAATTAAAGTAGATATTGCTGGGCGTAAAATCCCCTCAATTGCTTTCACAGAATAAAATCCTCCAACAAACATTGCTCCTGTATTTCCTGCTGATGCAAAGCCATCAATTTTACCTAAAGCTAAATATTGGAAGCCTTTTGCTATTGAAGAATTGGGTTTTGACTTAAATGCTTTTGTAGGATGTTCTCCCATGTCAATTACCTCAGAACAATCAATTATTTCAAATTTATCTGCACTAGCGCTATGTTTTTTTAACTCAGCAAGAATCTGAGATTCTCTACCAAATAGAACTACAGTGGTGTCTTTTGGAAGTTCATTTAGAGCAAGTATTGCCCCATGGACAGTTTTTTGAGGAGCATAATCTCCTCCCATAATATCTATACCGATTCTCATAAATAGATTGTAGTTTTTAAAAAACGATAAAACTACAAAATTCTATTAAAGAATTATAAAGATACTTGTTTTTCTATTGCTTGTTTCCCTCTATATGTACCGCACTCTTCACAAACTCTATGATATTGTACTGGAGTACTACAGTTAGGACATGAATACATTGTTGTAGCAGATGCTTTATAATGCGTTCTTCTTTTATCTCTTCTAGTCTTAGAAATTTTTCTTTTAGGATGTGCCATTTTCTTTCTTTTACTATTTTATTTTTAAATCTTTTAATGCGTCCCATCTAGGATCTGACGACTTTTCTTCTACTTCTGTATATTTATTTACTAAATCTACCATTTCCTCATTGCATGTACTTTTTCCCTCTTCATCAAAAGGATGTTGTCGTTTGTTGGGTAAATTTAAAATGATAATTTCAAAAATTAATTGCTTTAAATTAAGACAGTTTTCACTCTTTTTAATGTAAAAAATTTCATCAGTTGAGTGTAAATCTTCATCTGTAATTTTTAAAATAATATCAGTTTCAGCAGTAATCTCTATGGAAATTTCTTCTGTGCAAATATCGCAAAGCTGATTGTTTATTTTTCCATCAATAATAAGTTTTAATCCAAGTTTATCGCCATTTTTATCTAGTAAAGCTGTAGCAATAATATCTGTATGTTCAACATCTGACAATGTAAATGCTTCAAAGAACTGGTCTTTAATTTCAAAAGAAAAAGAGTTTACACCATTTGTAAGAGCTCCTAATTTTATTGTAAAATCATTCATTCTTCTGAATTTTAAAGGGCCGCAAAGATACAAATTTATTCTTACATGGCGTAGTAAGTTTATTTTTTGCTTTTAAACTCTAAGGGATTCTCATTTAAGAGTTTAAATTCAGCTCTTTTTTTATGAATTTCGCAGGCTAAAAATACAGCTTCACGCAATGATTTTTCATTAGCATTTCCTTTGCCAGCAACATCATATGCTGTTCCATGTACTGGTGATGTTCGTACAACATTTAATCCGGCAGTAAAGTTAACTCCCTCTTCAAATGAAAGTGTTTTAAATGCTGTTAATCCTTGGTCATGATACATGGATAAAATCCCATCAAATTTTTTTAAGTTGTTATTAGAAAAAAAACTATCAGATGGATAGGGCCCAAAAGCCATTATACCTTCATTTTTTAATTTTTTTACTGTTGGCGTGATAGTATCGTTTTCTTCAGATCCTAACAACCCCTCTTCTCCAGCATGAGGGTTTAATCCTAGTATTGCAATTTTAGGTTTTCTAACCCCAAAATCTTTAATTAAGGAAGTATTTAATAATTTTGTTTTTTTAATAATATTATCAGCAGTAATGTGTTTTTTTACATCTGTTAATGGCACATGTCCTGTTACAAATGCTATGCGCATAAGTTCGCTAACCATTAGCATCAAAGATTCGCCTTCAAAGTTGCCTTGTAAAAACTCAGTATGCCCAATAAAACTGCTTACTTTCTCTTGTATAGAAGCTTTATTTATTGGAGCAGTTACTAACACATCAACCTTGCCTTCTTTTAATGCTTCTGCTGCTTTTTTAATTGATTCAAAGGACTTTTCACCACTAACATTAGTTGCTTCTCCAAACTTAACTTCCACATCATCATTCCAAATATTTAAAAGATTTGCTTTATGTGGTTTTGCATCTTCAATTTTATTAATGATATTAAAATTAAAATTTTTTATTTCAATTGCCTTTTTATGTTTTGCTACAACTTTTGATGATCCAAATACGATAGGAATGCAATAATCTAACATCCTTTTATCTTTAAAAGTTTTGATTATTGTTTCTAAACCAATTCCATTTAAATCACCTATTGAAATTCCAACCTTAATTTTTGACATTATGCTCTGTTTTTAATGAATTTGTACAATAATCTCACTCCCATTCCTGTCGCTCCTTTTCCTCTGTAGCCATATTTAGCCTTTACAAAAGTAGGCCCTGCAATATCCAAATGAATCCAAGGATATTCAATAAAATGAGCTAGAAATTTTCCTGCTGTAATAGCGCCACCAGCTGGCCCTCCTAAGTTTTTAATATCTGCAACATCTGATTTTATAAGCTCATCATAATCCGACCAAAATGGCATTTCTGCTAAACGCTCGTGAGTTTCGCCTCCAATCTTTTTTAAATTTTTGTGTTCCTTTTCAGCTCCTTGTTGCATGCTTACAATTCCGTAATGCCCAATTGCTGCTGCTGCTGCACCTGTTAAGGTTGCTAAATCAATAACTAGTTCAGGCTTATATTTTTTTGCAAAACTAAGTGCATCAGCAAGCACTAATCTCCCTTCAGCATCTGTATTTAGTACCTCTACAGTTGTGCCGTCATGCATAGTAATTACATCACCAGGCGCATAAGCATTTCCTGAAGGTCGGTTGTCAGTTGCAGGAACTAAAGCAACAACATATTTGTCTAATTTATTGGCAGCAATTGCATTCATGGCTCCAATTATGGTACCAGCTCCACCCATGTCAACCTTCATCATGTCCATGGAATTTGCTGTTGGCTTTAAGCTCAATCCTCCAGTATCATATACAATTCCTTTTCCTACTAAAATAATAGGTTGCTTGTTGGTTGCATTTTTTGGTTTCCATTCCATAATTGTGAATGTTGGCTCATCAATACTTCCTTTGTTTACTGCCAAAAGCCCTCCCATTTTTAAAGATTCTATCTTCTTTTTATTGAAAACAGTAACTTTCATGCCATGTTCTACTCCTGATTTAACAGCAGACTCAGCTAGTTCTTTTGCGGTAAGGTGTGAGAATGGTTCATTAATTAAATCTTTTGTAAGGTAAACTGAATCAATAGTGTTTTCTAGTTCTGCAGCAGCCTCCTTAATCTCATCATGATTTGATAGGTAGATATTTTCTAGTTTATTTGGTTTTGGATCCGTTTTGTGCTTTGTAAAAGTATAATTAGCTAATGCTAATCCTTCAGTAAGTAACAATGCTTTTTCTTTATCTTCAATATTAAAAAGAACATGAACAGTAGTTTCGTCCTTTACTAATGCTTGTAATTTATCCCCAACCAATCTTATATCTTCAGCAGCTTTGTTTTTATTTTTTTCATCCTTAATATTAACTATATGAACAAAACGCACTAATTGATTAATACTTACAATTGTTTTGTCATCTTTAATTTGTTTTTGAACATATTCTTTTTCATCCTCATTAAGAAATAAGTCGCTAGAAGAAGATTTAGAAGCATGAAAAATAATTATATTTTCAGTGAAAATACCTTCTTCATTTTTTGTTGGATTAATTTTAATTGTAGTCTTCATAATATTGTGTAATTTTGAACTCACAAAACTAAGTAATTTTATGAATAGTAAGCTATTGCTTGAAAGGGCATTAAAAAAAGAATTTTTATCAGCAGAACAGGGGCAGTTTTTATTTGAAAATGTACCTACTGCCGACTTGATGTGGGTCGCAAATGAACTAAGACAAATGCACGTCCCGGGTAATGTAGTTACTTGGCAAATTGACAGAAATGTAAATACCACTAATGCTTGTACTGCAAATTGTAAATTCTGTAATTTTTTCCGTCATCCTAAGCATGAAGAAGTGTACGTAACGGACATGGAAACTTATAAGGAGAAAATTGAAGAAACTATAAAATATGGTGGCGATCAATTGCTGTTGCAAGGAGGGCATCACCCTGATTTAGGATTGGATTATTATACAAAACTATTCCGTGATTTAAAAGTACTTTATCCAAGCATAAAACTACACGCACTTGGTCCACCCGAAGTAGCGCACATTTGTAAAATTGGCGGACACACACATTTGCATGCGTTAACTGAGTTAAAAGCAGCAGGAATGGACAGTATGCCAGGAGCAGGGGCAGAAATTTTGAGCGATAGAGTAAGGCGTTTAATTTCCAAAGGAAAATGTACTGGGCAAGAGTGGTTAAATGTAATGAAAGTGGCACATAAAGTAGGGCTTACCACATCAGCAACTATGATGTTTGGCCATATTGAAACGATAGAAGAACGCTTTGATCATTTAGTGAGAATAAGAGAAGTGCAAGCTCAAAAACCTGAAGGAGAAAATGGATTTTTATCCTTTATTCCTTGGCCATTTATGGATGATGGAACGCTTTTGCAAAGGGTTAAGGGAATCAATAATGAAACTTCAGCAGATGAATATATGCGCATGATTGCTATTTGTAGAATTATGTTGCCGAATATTAAAAATATTCAAACTTCATGGCTTACTGTTGGGGCAGATACTGCGCAACTTACTTTGCACGGAGGGGCAAACGATATGGGTTCAATCATGATTGAAGAAAATGTAGTTTCGGCTGCAGGAGCACCACATAGGTTTACAGCCAATAGTATACAAGAATGTATAACGGAAGCAGGCTTTGAACCACAACTAAGAACTCAACTTTATGTTGAAAGAGAAATGCCAGAAATGGAACAGCAGGTAATAGAATATTAATATGTTTACAGGAATTATAGAGCAATTAGCTGAGGTAGTAAAAGTAGAAAGTGAAGGCAGTAATGTTCATATTACTTTAAAATCGACAATTACTGCTGAGCTAAAGATTGACCAAAGTGTGGCGCATAATGGCGTATGCTTAACGGTGGTTGCTATTAATGGTGATGAATATACGGTTACTGCAATTAAGGAAACCTTGGACAAATCCAATATTGGCTTGCTAGCAGTTGGCAGTAAAGTAAACATGGAAAGATGCCTAAAAGTAGGAGGTAGGTTAGACGGACACATGGTACAAGGTCATGTTGACCAAACGGCAAAGTGTGTAAAAGTTAAAGAAGAAAAAGGTTCGTTCGTGTATACTTTTAAACACAAGCAAACGCAGGCAATGACAGTAGAAAAAGGATCAGTTTGTGTGAATGGAGTGAGTCTTACGGTTGTCAACTCAAAGGGCACTTCTTTTTCGGTAGCCATTATTCCTTATACGCATGAGCATACAAACTTTCATGAGTTTAAAGAAGGCACAATAGTAAATATAGAATATGATATACTAGGAAAGTATATTTCAAAAATGTTTTTAAATAATATATAAAGAAAAAAATGAAGCCAACATTATTAATTTTAGCAGCAGGAATGGGAAGCCGATACGGTGGATTGAAACAAATAGATGGGATTGGCCCAAATGAAGAGCCAATTATCGAGTATTCAATTTATGATGCCATCAATTCAGGATTTGGAAAAATTGTATTTGTTATCAGAAGAGATTTTGATGAAGCATTTCGTGCTCGATTTAATAAGTTTTCTGATAAAATAGCTATCGAATATGTGTATCAGCCTGTAAATGTAAAAGTGGAAGGAATTACTACTATTGAACGCACAAAACCTTGGGGAACATCACATGCTGTGCTAGTAGCTAAAGATGTTATAAACGAACCCTTTGCAGTAATTAATGCGGATGATTATTATGGTGCTGGTTCTTTCCAGTTGATTGCTGATTTCTTAACTAAGGATTGCTCGCCATCTTTGATGGCTATGGTCGGCTATACTTTGCATAATACCTTATCCGAACACGGTACAGTAAATAGAGGAGTGTGCCAAGTAGATGATAAAAACAACCTTGTTGAGGTGATTGAAAGAACAAAAATTGCTGCCCAGTATGGAGTTGTTAATTATAATGTTGGGGATGATTTACCACTTGGAATAGTAGATAAAAATGTACCCGTTTCTATGAACTATTGGGGTTTTCATCCTTCAATTTTTAATGAAATTGAAAAAGGATTGCATAATTTTATGAGGGCAAATCCTACTAACCCAACTGCTGAATATTACATCCCTAATATTATTACGGATATGATAGTAAGTAAGCAAATGGCTGTGCGTGTTATTCCTACTGATGATAATTGGTTTGGCGTGACTTACAAAGAAGATAAACCTATGGCGGTTGCTGCAATTACTAAGTGTATTGCTGATGGAGTTTATCCAACAACTCTTTGGAGTTAATTGAAGTAAATAATATTGTAAAGCAGTTTATTCCTAATGAGGATGTAGTTGTTTTTAGTGCAAATGATAAGGGTCTGATTAATCGGACCTTTGTTGTTTCTGTTGGAAAAATTAATTCAAAACAATTTATTCTGCAAGCCATCAACACAGCTATCTTCCCGCTTTATGAAAAGGGCTTGGAGAATATCATTTTAGTAAAAAATGAATTGCAGAAATCTGAATTTTCTTATAATTTTCCTGCCCCAATTAATGATAAATATATTTGTATTGATGATGTGGTTTGGCGCATTTTTCCTTTTGTAGAGGATAGTGTTTGTTATGAAAAGGTAAAGGATAAAGAACAGGCCTTTGAAGCTGCAAAATGTCTTGGGAGTTTTTATACTTCTCTTGCTAATTTTGATGCAGAGCAGCTGCACATTACTTTGCCAAATTTTCATAATGCGGCTTTTCGTTTTAAGGAATTACAGGAAGCTGTAAAAACAGCAAGTACTAATCGTTTGAGTAAAGCGAAAGCTTTAATTTCTGCAATACATAAGGAACGAGATGAATTACATAAATTTGATAAACTCAATGCCGAGTTACCCAAAAGGGTAGTTCATTTTGATGCGAAAATCAGTAATTTTTTATTTGATAACAAAACATGTAAAGCAAAAGCAATTATTGATTTAGATACTTTAATGCCAGGAACTGTGCTCTCAGATATTGGTGATATGATTAGGACTTATAGTAATGTTGCAGGAGAGGAATCCCAAGCGATAGCTTTAGTGCAAGGAGATACTGAAATTATAGAACACATAATAGATGGTTTTTTAAGTGTATCTGGTAACATGCTAAGTGCAGCAGAAAAAGATAATTTAGAATTTTCAGGAAAGGCCCTAGCCATTATTCAATGCATCCGATTTTTAACGGATTACCTGAATAATGATAACTATTATAAAGTGTCCTATTCTAGTCAAAACTGGGTGCGTACTCAAAATCAATGGGCTTTGTATTGCTCACTTAAAGGCTAATTAATTTATTATGTTTGCATCATGAGAAATAAGATACTATTATTAGGTTCAGGTGAGTTAGGAAAGGAGGTGGTGATTGCTATGCAAAGGTTAGGGCAATATGTTATTGCTGTGGATAATTATGAAAATGCTCCTGCAATGCAAGTGGCACATGAGTTTGAAGTCATTAATATGTTAGATGGTGATGAGTTGGACAGAATAGTTGCCAAACATAATCCTGACTTTATTGTCCCTGAAGTAGAAAGTATTCGTACTGAAAGATTTTACGATTATGAAAAGCAAGGATTTACTGTCATTCCTTCTGCTAAGGCCGCAAACTTTACTATGAACCGAAAAGCAATCCGTGATTTGGCAGCTATTGATTTAGGAGTGAAAACGGCTAAATACAAATACGCTACTTCTTACCAAGAGCTGAAAGAAGGAGTTGCTTTTACTGGTATGCCTTGTGTGGTAAAACCCTTAATGTCAAGTTCAGGAAAAGGACAGTCTGTAATAAAAAAGGAAGAAGATATTGAGAAAGCATGGAATTATGCTGTGGAAGGTTCAAGAGGAGATTTGATGGAAGTAATAGTTGAGGCCTTTATTGATTTTGATTATGAAATCACGCTTTTAACCTTAACACAAAATAATGGAGATACGCTTTTTTGTCCGCCAATAGGGCATAGGCAAGAAAGGGGAGATTACCAAGAAAGTTGGCAGCCTATGGCAATGCAAGATGCTCACCTAAGAACGGCACAAGACATAGCTTATAAAGTAACTAAAGCTCTTAGTGGTAGCGGTATTTGGGGAGTAGAATTTTTTATAGGAAAGAATGGAGTTTATTTTTCTGAACTCTCACCAAGACCCCACGATACAGGAATGGTAACCTTAGCTGGCACACAAAATTTTACAGAATTTGAATTGCACGTTCGTGCGATATTAGGAATTCCTGTTTTAGATATTACATTGATAAGAAATGGGGCTTCAGCTGTAGTATTGGCTGATAAAGCAAATAATAACTTTCCTACTTTTACAGGATTAAATGAAGCGGCCTTATTCCCAAATACAGACTTTAAAATTTTTGGGAAACCTACAACACGCCCTTACAGAAGAATGGCAGTTGCTTTGGCACATGGTAATGAAAATACTACAGAATTAGTAGAGAAAGCAAAAGAGGTCGCTGATAAGGTTAAGCTGAGTTAGTTATAAACTAGATTCACCAAAGTAAAATTCCAATACTTTTAGTTTGAAGATATAATTATATTTTGTTTTGATCAGTTCAGATTGTGCAGCCTCATATTTTTGTCCTGCTTGTAAAAAATTAAAAGTATTCATTGCGCCATTATCAAAGCGTTCCTTAGCGTATTCATAGGTAAGTTTACGGGCTTTCAATGTTTTTTTTGCTGCCTGATAAGCTTTTAAAGAACCTTTCGCATCATTATAGGCCTGGTTAATTGTATTTTCTAAATCTAATCTTACTTGTTCCAAAGCATAAGTTGATTTTTGTATGGCTATTTTACTTCTTCTGACGTTCGTATTGTTAGCCATTCCATTAAAAATTGGAATAGAAAGCTGCAATCCAAAATTTCGTCCAGCATTAACATCTAACTGATGTGATAATGTAGTAGGAACATCAAAAAGTACTCTTGAATTATAGGAGTAAAACCCAGTAAGATTGGGGAAAAGACTCCCCTTTGAAATAGCTAAATTTTTCTTTGCAATCTTAAGATTTGTTTCTGCAAGTTTCACATCACTTCTCTTGGCAACAGCTGTTTTATAAATTGCATTTACACTAGCATTTAGTATGGTTGATTCAGGAGTATTTGCTATTTCTCGTGCAATTTCAAAATTTTCAATATCGGAAATAAGTAGCAATTGAGCTAAGGCAATTTTTGAAAGCTGATAATTGTTTTCAGCTACCACTACATTTTGTTCAATAGTCGCAACATTTGCTTCAATTTCCAGCACATCTCCTTGTGGGATGATTCCTGTTTTTAAGCGTTCCTGTGCAATAATTAACTCCTTATTTGCTACATTTAATTGTGATTGTTGTACTCCTAAACTTTCTCGGTTAAAAAGGATTTGTAAGTAAGAGTTAGCCACTAATAAGGAGATATTTTCCTTCATATCCTCCAATTGATATTGGCTCGCTAAAATACTGAGGTTTGCTAGGTATAATTGCTGTATGTTTTGCAAACCATTTAATAAATCAATACCTAAATTTGCGTTCATTGAAGCTGAACGTGTTGTCATATTTTCTAAAATACCGGTTGTAATATTTTGGTTAAGCCCAATATTCCAAGAGTGGGAACTTCCTAAATTAAGGCTTGGCAGGAAGTTAGCCATGGCTGTATTTTTGTTTAAGATGGTGCTTTCCAAATCTGCCTGAGATTGCTTAATAGAAATATTTTTTTCTATTGCTCTTTCAATACATTGCTTAAGGGTTAGAGTTTCTTGCGCAATTATATTAGAACTAAAAAATAATAGAAAAAAAGAGATAAAAATTTGTGATATTATTTTTCCCATTTGTTTATTTTGTTTGGTTTTGTGATACTCCATATTTTTACTTGATCGTTTTCAGAAATTCCAGAAACAACTTCAACATTTATTCCATCTGCTAAACCAAGCTCTACTTCTCTTATTTCAAATTCCTGATCTCCAGTTTCTATTTCTACAAAAGGCATTTTAGTTTCTTTATTATATTGAATTACCGCTTCACTTAGAGTATTTACATTTTCTCTTTTAGCTGTAATGATAGATGCATTTGCACTATAACCTGCTCTCACAAAAAATTCATTATCAATTATTACTTCAGCTTCTATTTTAAACTGTACGGCTCCGCCCTGCTCAATACCTTTAGGCGCTATAAACTTTAATTTTGCTGGATATATTTTATTTTCTATAGCTGCTAAATTTACCTCGAGATCCATATCTTTTTTTAATTTACTAACTTCTCCTTCATCTACTTTTCCTTCAAAGATCATCACATTTAAATCTGCAATTGTTGCTATAGTTGTTCCAGGATTAAATGTATTTGCTTGAATAACTTGATCACCTTTCTTTACGGGAATCTCTAAAACTGTTCCTGTTACAGTAGCCCTAACATTTGTATTTGTAACACTTGAGCCATCTGAAGATCCAAGCTTAATAATTTGCAAATCACTTTCTGCATTTTTTAAATTTTGCTGTGATTGATTGAATTGCAGTTCAATACTATTATATTCTTGCTCAGAAATAATTCCTTTAGAAAATAATTTTTTATTTCTAGTAAATTCTGTTTCAGAATTTGCAAGTATAATCTTGGCACTTTTTACACGACCTTCGGCACTATTTAATGTTTGTTCATTAGGAACTACTTTAATCTTAACTAATAAATCTCCCGCCTTTACTTGATCCCCCTCTTTTACTAATATTTTATCAATAATTCCAGCAATTTGTGGTTTTATCTCAACTTCATCTTCAGGAATTACTTTTCCAGTAGCTACAATTTTAGTTTGTATAGTTTCTTTTTTAAGCTGGGTAGTGTCATATATAGTTACATCTTTTTTATTTGATTTTATAAAAAAAGTTGTTGCAAATATTACACCCAGTACTAATAATCCAATTCCTATTTTTTTCATTTTTTTCATTTTTTAAAGTTACTTTTATTCTTCTCTTAGCGCTTCTATTGGCTTAACACTAATTGCTTTTTCTGCTGGAATAAAACCAATTAATGTTCCAAGCCCAGTCATTAGTAATAATGCTCCAAATATAAATCTAATTGGAACTGTAGCATTTGTAAATGGGACGTTTTCTAAATTTTGAGTAGCTAAATTTATTATATATAAAATAAATGCACCTAAAATAATGCCAATTACTCCGGCAATTAATGTTAAAAATACAGATTCTAACACAATCTGTTTTCTTATGTCATTCGGAGTTGCTCCTAAAGCTCTTCGTATTCCAATTTCTTTTGTTCTCTCTTTAACTGAAATAAGCAATATATTTCCAATTCCTATCACACCAGCCAATATAGTTGCTATTCCAATTATCAAAGAAATAAAAGACATCCCATTTGCAAAATTTTTAATCCTGGTAAATAATGCCCCAAGATTAAATCCGCCTACTGCCTGTTTATCGTCTGGGTGAATCCTATGAATTTCTTTTAATTTTGCTCTTACTTTGTTTTCAACCTTTATTATATCCACATCATCAAATCCAGCAATTAATAAGAAACCAACATCATCACCTGTATTGTATAGTCTTTTAAATGTTGAAAAAGGCACATGAATATCTCCATCATCAGCAAAACTCCCCCCGCCTTCATCAACATATTTGTGAATCCCAATTACTTTAAAATAAATACCGTTAATACTGATATATTTTCCAATTGGGTTAATATCATCTGTGAATAATTCTTTTTTGGTTCTCTCCCCAATTACAATAACTTTTCGTTCTTCAATGATATCTAATTCATTTATAAATCTTCCTCCATCATAAATATCTTTTTGAGATACAGTCGCAAGCACAGGATAATCTCCATATATATTATAAGTTCCTGATCGTTTCCCATTAGAAATATTTGCTCCACTTGACCCAAAATTTCCTTTTTGAATTCTTGGAGCGATGTATTCAATTTCAGCAATTTCATTCTTTAATGTTTCTACATCACTTAATTTAATACTCCAATTTCTGTCAATTTTGAATCCTTTATATGGTATACTAGTACTTTGTGTCCAAATAAATAAGCTATTTGCTGAAATTCTTTCAAACCGTTGCTCAAACCCATTATCCACTCCTTTGGCTGCTCCTGAGAGAACAATGTATAGAAATATTCCCCAAAGGACACCAATAATTGTAATCATTGTACGCAATTTATTTTGCCCAATTGAGCCAAAAATTTCTTGCCAAGTATCTTTATCAAAAATTGTTTTCACTTATTTATCTCTAAGAGCAATTATTGGTTTTATTTTAGATGCTTTTCTAGCGGGTAAATAGCCAGCAAGCGCACCAAAAAAGATTAAAATAATTGTTGCCCAAACAGCATTAGATGTTTGGATATATGGGTTTGAAATAAAGTACTTTTCCATCAAATTATCTCCAATTCCATTTAATATAATCAATGCTACAACTAGCCCTAGATAACCAGATATCATTGTTATAAAAATTGATTCCTGAAGTACCATAGCGATAATACTATTTGGTGTGGCGCCAATAGCTTTTCTAATACCAATCTCTTTAGTTCTTTCTTTAACTACAAAAACCATAATATTACTTATTCCTATTATTCCAGCTACAAGAGTTCCAATACCTATGAATGATATAATGATGCTTAGTACTGATGCAAATTGTCTTGAGTTTTCTTGTTCTTCTCCAGTATTACTTATGTAAACCCCTTTGTTATCATCTGGAGAAATAAATTTCTTCTCTTTGATATAGGTTTCTAAGTCATTTTCAAGTATTAAGGATTCATCATAGCTCATATTTTTATCATATATAACTATCATTTGACTTATTTCATCATTATTCTTTTGAATCTTCTGCATAGTTGTATATGGGACATATAGATTTCTTTCTTCTCTGTCACCACCCTCATCCTGGAACACTCCAACAACCTTCCAACTATGACCACTTCCAAAGATATATTTTCCAATAGGATCTTCATCTTGAAATAAATCCTCAGCTACTAATCGTCCAATAACAACATGTCTTTTTGTATTTCCAATATCTCCCTCATTCAAATATCTTCCTTCCATTATTATTGTTAGCTCTGCTTCCTGATGTGCTGGTGAAACCGCTCTAATTGTATAATTATTTGCTTTCTCTTTATATTTCATTTGAAAATAAAATGTATTTCTAACGACTATATCTTCAATTCTTGAATTAAACTGTTCTTTAAAATCTACTAAGTCACTATTTGTAAATTTTATTCTTCTTTGCGATTCATAGCCTCTATATGGAATTGTTGTTGAGCTAGGATATAATCTTATGGTATTTACTTTATCATCAGTGAAAAATGTTTTAAAACTATTTTCGAGGCCATTTCCTAATCCAAATAAGATTATAAAAATCAAAATACCTATTGCAACAGTAAATCCCGAAAGAAATGTTCTTAGTTTATTTTTTTTGATAGTATCAAAAATTTCTTTCCAACTGTCTTTTTTGAATAACATCTAGCTTGTTTGGATATCTGTTACAATAACTCCATCTTTAAGTGTGATAATTCTGTTACACATGTTGGCAATTTCATGTTCGTGGGTAACAACTAATATCGTCTTTCCTTCCTTATTAATTTTTTTTATTAAGGACATAACTTCTTCTGATGTTGTAGAGTCTAAAGCTCCAGTAGGCTCATCAGCAAGTAATACTTTTGGCTGAGAGGCTAATGCCCGAGCGATAGCAATTCTTTGCTTTTGACCCCCGGATAATTCACTCGGCAGGTGCTCTGACCAGGCACTAAGACCAACTTTCTCTAGATATTCAAATGCTATCTTTTGACGTTCATCCCGTGAAATACCTTGATAATACAACGGTAGCGCTATATTTTCTAATGCCGTCTTATAATTTATAAGATTAAATGATTGGAAAATAAATCCCAGAAACTGATTTCTATATTTAGCAGCCTTTGTTTCATCAAGATCTTTAATAGGGACATTATCTAAATGGTATGATCCAGAATCATAATTATCTAACATTCCTATTATATTTAAAAGTGTTGATTTTCCTGAGCCAGAAGAGCCCATAATAGCAACTAATTCACCTTTTTTAATTGACACATCAATTCCCTTAAGAACATGTAGAGAATTCTTCCCAATTAAATATGATTTATTTAGCTTATTAATTTCAATCATTTTGTTTTTAAGATATGTAAAAAAATATTATTTCTTATCTACCCAATCCCCATGTTTTTTTATGAGTTCAATTAATGCAGATACTGCCTTTTCTTCAGCTATGTTTCTCTCTACTACTGTTTGCTCTTTGTAAAGCGTAATCTTACCCTTTCCAGTACCCACATATCCATAGTCAGCATCTGCCATTTCTCCAGGTCCATTTACTATACAACCCATTATTCCAATTTTAACTCCTTTCAGATGGTCAGTTTCTTTTCTGATTTTTGCTGTTGTTTCTTGTAAATCAAAAAGGGTTCTACCACAGCTAGGGCAAGAAATATATTCTGTTTTGGAAATTCTTGTTCTACTAGCTTGTAGTATGCCGAATGCTAATGAATTTACCGACTGATAGGAGCCGCAATTTTCTGCAGCAATAAATATTCCATCTCCCAATCCATCTAAAAGTAAAGCTCCTAAATCAGAACTTGCTGACAGTTGCAATTGCTCTTCAGATAAATCGCCATAAGCTCTACCGATAATCACTGGCGTTTTAATTCCGTTATTCATTAGTTCAGTAAAGAGTTTCCTTTGCTCTGCAAGCCCATTTTTATTATAAGTATCTATCATTAAAACAGCTGTCGTATCTGTTTTTAATTTAGCAAAGAGCTCTTCACATAAATCCGAAAGACAAATATAAACGATATTCATTTTTTCAGAGATTTTCTCCTCATCCAAATAGTCATTTATTGTTAAAAATGGATATCCTTTTTTATGCTCTATCCATTTTTTATAATTGTAAATAACCCCTAAAGTACCTGGGACTTCAAAATCCAAATCATGGTTGCCTACAAAAACATAATCGGCTGCCATATCAGATAGGTTCCATTTATCTAGAGGGACGGAATAGTTAGACCCAAAAGCAAAAAAGGATGCTGCAGTAATTTTTTCTTTCAAGCAAAAATCTGCCATTATAATAGGGACATTCCCTCCACCAATATTTAGTACCTCATTTGTTTTTCTTCTTTTATAATCAAAAGAATGGAGTGGGTTTTTTGTTATTTTCTCAATAGAATCATGCCCCTCTATTGCTTCAAAATGTTTCAGTAAATTTTGTGCAACTGGAATTTCAAACTCAGGAGCTTCCGTTAATGAAACTCTAATTGTATCTCCAATTCCATCTGCTAAAAGTGTACCTATTCCCACTGCCGATTTTATCCTACCATCTTCTCCTTCACCTGCTTCAGTTACTCCTAAATGTAGAGGGTAATCCATTCCTTCTTTTATCATTTCAGCAACTAATAAACGGTAGGCCTGTACCATTACTCTAGTGTTGGATGCTTTCATGGAAAGGATAATTTCATGGTAATCTTCATCACGGCAGATACGCAAAAACTCCATTGCTGATTCTACCATTCCTTTTGGAGTATCTCCATATCTCGAAAGAATTCTATCAGAAAGTGAGCCATGATTTGTTCCTATTCGCATAGCGGTTCCGTTCTCTTTACAAATACGGACAAGTGGAGTGAACTTTTCTGTTATTCTTTCAATTTCAGCATTATAAGTATCTTCAGTATAATCTATGTTTTCAAACTTCTTTTTATCAGCATAGTTGCCAGGATTTACTCTTACCTTTTCTATAATTGTAGCTGCAATTTCTGCTGCATTAGGTGTATAGTGTATGTCTGCAATTATTGGAGTAAAATACCCTCTCTTTGCAAGTCCCTCTTTTATGTTTTTTAGGTTGAGAGCTTCTCTTTTAGAGGGAGCAGTAATACGCACTAACTCACATCCTGCATCTATCATTCTTATAGACTCCTCCACAGTTGCAAAGGTATCCATAGTATCGGTAGTAGTCATAGATTGAATTCGAATAGGATTACTGCCACCAATTCCGATATTTCCTACTTTTACTTCTCTTGTTTTAAACCTACTATAATTGGCTAACGAATTGCAATATTTCATTTATTGTTTTACTACTTTTTTAATTGATGTCGTTTTATTATTGCTGATTTCTACAAAGTAAATTCCTTTGCTTAATCTACTTAAATCAATATTTTTTGAAATAAATCCTGCTTGAATATTCTCAGTTTTTATAACTCTTTCTCCAAGATTATTTAAAACAAAAATTTGTGTTTTTTCATCAGAAAAACCTTCAATTAGGATTTTGTCTTTGGTAGGATTTGGAAAAATTTCCCATTTAATAGGATGGGTGTTTGAGCTTGTACTTTGTGCAGATCCAACAGTAAATTGATGTACAATATTTGTTCCAAAATCAGCATTAAATGACTTTAACCAAGTTGCACCAATTTCTCTAAATCTAACCATTCCACTACCATCATTATTTGCCCAAAAGTCAAGACCATCCTCATCAGTATCACTAACAACAAAAGTATAACAGCCAGCTGAAAAGGTTAAAGTGTCTCTAAATTGTGTGTTAGAAATTAAATCGCCGCTTGAATGTACTGATACTCCATTTTCATCAAAAAACTCCCATGATGATTCTGAAACCTGTGTAAATGTATTTACAACACCACCATTTGTTTGAAACCAAAGCGCAAATGATTGAGGATATTCTGCTACCAGTTCAAACTCTGACTGCATGCTATTATTCTCATCATAATCATCAGCCTGCCCATTAGGATTTTTAAGTGTTACTTCAAAAACATTAGCCTCTCCTGACCAATTTGCAAGGTTAGGGAGCTCTACTTCTTCCGTTTCGTTAAAGGCTAAATTTCCTACCCAGTTAAAAGTATTTATAGTACCACCAGCTACTTTGTACTCAATATCCAAAGTTGTTAATGGAGCGCTTCCATAATTTCTTATTTCAATTAATGGTCTACCACAAATAGGATTTTTTCGGCTATGCTCATCTTTTAAAGATGGTTTTATAATATCAGTAATTTCAGCTGAGTTGCTAAAATTAGCATCACTATATTGGAATAATTGACATTCAATAATGTAAGATGGCGTTTGTGTTCCGCTCCAAGAATAAGATTGAAAATCGATATTGACTTCTACAGAATCCCCAGCAATAATAAAAGGTGTTATTTCATGATCAAAAGCTTGTGCTCTTTTACCAGGACACCAATTTGCTCTATCATAAATCCAAGTTCCACCTTGTGGGTAAATTGGGTTTTCACCACAATCTGCATCCCAATTGTATTGCGTATGTGTTTGTGTCCCGTCAATTTTTAAAAAATAGTCAATAGGCTTAAATTCTGCTGCCGATTGGTTGTTGTCAAATCCATGTCCAGTTGACGCCATTTTTACCATAGCATTTGTGCTGTTAGCTTCAATTAAAAATTTCTTTGGAATGAGTTTAGTGTTTTCAAAATCAGTAGAAGAATTATAACTAAATCCTCCTGAATAAATATTCTCCACTTTTACTACATCTCTAGGAGGAGTCCCTTCAATAAACTCAAAATCCAAAGTAGCACTAAATCCTGAAGACCAACCACTATAATGACATCTTATTTCTACTGAATCTCTTAAAATCTGAATGAAATCTGTTACATCAAAAGTAGTTGTGAACTCCCAATTATTAGCCAACATACTACCATAAGGAGTAATCACACGTGCCAATTCATAGTTTTCAATTACATCAAATACTTGGTACCAGTTATGATAATTAATCAAAAATGTATATGATGGAACTACATAAAAAGAATCAATAATATTTCCTAAACTATCAAATTCCATATTGTAGAAGCCTGATTCAAATCCATATAGAGTATCGGTAGGATTTGTAGGATTTGTTGCGTCATTATATTCTATAATTTCTAATAATGTTGTAAGGTTAGAATCTAATGCATTGCTTGTTGTATTCCAAAAATGCACATAAGCTGTATCCGAAAATAGTACTGAATCTAACACAATACCATTAACCGTAAACATTGGAGAGTTTTGTAAAGTTGAATCAATTGCTCCGGTTCTGTGGCGCACAATTATTTGAGAAGTATAATCCCAGTCAGAACATCCTCCAGTAGCACAGCCCATAGTATAATGTAAATAAACTTTTCTATAATCATTAGTTGCATCAGGGAGCTCTCCCCATTCATCATAATTTCCATACCAAGTCATATCGGTATGGTCATGTATACGAACAGTTGTTGTATCTCCTGCAAAAATAGTGCTGGAAATAGTTACGCTTAAAAATAGTAAATAGATGTTTTTCATGTTATGTTTTTAATTATTAATCTCAGTTACTCCACCAGAAACTATGAGTTTCATAATCTCTGCGGAGGATTTATCAATAGGGGATACATTCTTTTTTTCTACCACAAATAATTGTCCTGAAATTGCATAAGAGTGTGGCATATAAACGAGTACCTTTCCTTTTGCAATATTAAGTGATTCTACATCTTCATTAGTGATAAATCCTATTCTTTCAATAGTTGAGTTTTCATATACTTTAACTAATACGGGCTCAGAAAACCCTTTTTTATTACCAACAAAAGTGTTCATCAGATCTTTTACTGATGAATAAATAGTTTTAAGTAATGGCGCTCTTTTTAATAAATTTTGAAAAAAAGCATTTATAGGGCTAGTAATAACTGCTGATCCTAGAAATCCAATAATTGTGATTAATGAAATAATGATAATTAAACCCAGTCCAGGAAATTCAAATGGCAGAATCCCATCAATTTTCTGAAAAGCCCATACTACAACATATAAAGTTACCGTTATAGGTACAATGTATAATAATCCTTGCAAAAAGTAATTTATAAATTTTTTCATATCTTTAAACTTTCATTCAATTTTAAAGTCATAAAAATACTAATCTTAAAAACAATAGCCATGAAAAAGACAATTTTTAGCAAACTACTATTTATAGCTCTCTTTTTAGTAGGAGTATCAGCAAGTGCACAAGTAAGAGTAAAAGCAAATAAAGTAAGGACAAATAAGAAGGTTGTTGTAAAAAACAATCGAGGAAATCATTCTAATCATAATTATAACAGACAAAATGTTAGAGTTAAAACGAACAGAAATAGAGTTGTTGTTAGTAAGCCAAACAGACCAAGAGTAATTGTAAAACAACCAACTTACAATCGTTCAGGTTATGTTTGGGTAGAGGGTTACTGGAAATGGAATGCATATTATGGAGAATATATTTGGCAAAAAGCAAGATGGAAAAGAGTTAAGCGAAATCATATGTGGGTACCTGGATTTTGGGAAATAAGCTCTGGAGGGTTCTTTTGGGTAGAAGGGTATTGGGCATTAGACTACTAAGATACATGAAGCACACATTTTAGTGTACTTTTTTGTTTAGTAGTTAAAGTGTTGCTGTTGAAAAGTAAAAATAAGAACAAAATACTAAGCTCCCTTTTTTGTAATTTTGATATCAGATTAAAAATCATTAAATTATGCAAAAGACAATTTTACTTTTTTGTACCTTTTTATTATCACTTACTTCCTGTGTAACTCCCAAAATACATAATGCTTTAGTTGATGAGCATGACGCTACTAAATCAGCTTTAACTACACAAGAGAAAAAAGTGTTACAACTTATGGGGAATATTGAGGAGCAAGAAGGGACTATTATTTCCTTAAAATCTCAAATTTCTGAAATGAGAAACGACTCTGTTCAGAATGGAATTGCACTTACTACTTTACAAAGCAAATATAGCGAGCTAAGTGATGCATATGATTTATTGACTTCCAAGAATAGTAGGTATATGGCTGATAAAGCCAAAGAAACTAAGAAATTGCTGGAGCAATTAGAACAAGCACAAACTGAACTTTTTGCAAAAGAAGATGAGCTTAACCAACTTTCCGCATCATTGGATGCTAAGGAAGATGAATTGAAATTGGCTCAGGAAGAATTAAATGTGCGATCAATACGAGTAATAGAATTAGAAACAATTATCAATAAGAAAGATAGTATGGTTTCTGCTTTAAAAAAATCAATTTCTAAAGCATTAATTGGTTTGGAAGGTGAAGGACTTACAGTAGTTCAGAAAAATGGTAAAGTATATATTTCATTAGAAGAAGATTTACTTTTTGCTAGTGGAAAATATGAAGTGAATAACGGAGGAATGGCTGCATTAAGTAAATTAGCTACTGCACTTGCTAGCCAAAAGGATTTGGAAATTTTAGTTGAAGGACATACCGATAGCATTCCATTAAGCGGTAGAGGTTTGGTAAAAGACAATTGGGATTTGAGTGTGATGCGTGCAACCAATGTTGTAAAAGTACTTTTGAAAACCCCAAGTTTAGATCCTTTGCAATTAACTGCTGCTGGTAGAGCAGAATTTGTTCCTATTGCAACTAATAAAACTAAAGAGGGAAGAAGCGCTAACAGAAGAATTGAAATGATACTATCTCCAAACTTAGATGATTTGTTTGAATTGCTTGACGACTAGATTGAATCAAAATAATTGTATTTATGTAGATAATCTTCCTCCTATATTTGACAGTGATGTATACATATATTATAACCCAGCTTTCTGTTTATAGGAGTTATGGCTTTTTAACTATTTAACAATGAAAAAACTACTGCTTATATTACTTTGTTTATTTTCTTTAAATACGATTACTTATGCATCTTTTCCTACAAATGATACGTTAATTATAAAACAAGATAGCCTCCAATCTGAAACAACAGTACAGTATCATCAAAGAATGGAAAGTATGGGTTTTGATATTAATTTATGTCAATGTATAGATTGTAACAAATTTAAGGGAAGTAAAACATCCAATCAAACATCAAAAACTGTTACAAGGACTCTACTAAATGTAGGTTTATTTCTGTTAATTGGTATTCTTATTATTGGGTTATACCTTTTTTACTTAATATTGTCTTGGATTGGTGATCTTTAAATAACCATTGGAAAGGTAAAACCTTATGAAGAAGTAGAGCATTTTGACCCTCCTGTAATTAATATCCATTTTCTTGATACTGAAAAAAAGGAAGAAGATTAGTCTTCCTACCCTATTTTATTTGCAAAAAAGAGCAATTAAAGAGCAGCCATTTTGATGACAAGTCAAAATAGTTATTAACTATGTAGGATATTAGAAGTGTAATTTTGTCCTACCACTTGTCCTGCGGAACTCAATAAATCAGAATGTTACTAGATATAACTACTCTAATAGTTGCGGTGAGGAAGGGATTCGAACCCCCGAAACAGTTTCCCGTTTACACGCTTTCCAAGCGTGCGCCTTAAGCCACTCGGCCACCTCACCAAATTTTTGGCAAATCTAAAAAATTAGATGGTAATCTCGCCACTTATATTTTTTTGTAATTCTTCTTTTATTTCTGCACTACTCATATCTTGACCTAATAAAAACATCAGCTTTATAATAGCTGCCTCAGTTGTCATATCTTTACCAGAAATAACACCAGCTTTTCCAAATGGTTCGCTTGTTTCGTATTGTCCATCAACAGCACTTCCATGCAAGCATTGGGTAATATTAATCATAATTTTCCCTTCTTTATTTGCAGTATTAAGCAAATCACTTAACTCAGTTGAGGTAGGAGCATTCCCTGCTCCAAAACTTTCAATTACAATTCCTTTTGCGCTATCAATTATGGCTTTAATAGTTGCAATTGTAATTCCTGGAAAAAACTTTAAAATTGCCACATCATTGGATAATGATTTATGAACTACAAGTTTCTTATCTTCCTTTTTTTGTAGTGTTTTTTTGTATTTTATTCTTACTCCTGCTTCTGCTAATATTGGATAATTTGGAGATTCAAATGCCTCAAACTGTTCCGTATTAACTTTTACTGTTCGGCTCCCTTTGTAAAGTTGATCTTCAAAATAAATACAGACTTCATGTACTTTTCCGCTAGTTGCAATTTCAACAGCAGTTATTAAGTTTTCCTTGGCATCACTCCTCCTAACACCAATTGGTATTTGCGAGCCTGTAAGGATTACGGCTTTATTCAAACTTTCCAACATAAAACTCAGTGCTGATGCCGTATATGCCATAGTATCTGAGCCGTGTAGAATTACAAAACCATCATAATTTGTATAATTATCCTCAATAAGTGTTGCAATTTCTACCCAAACTTCAGCATTCATGTTGCTAGAATCTATAGGATTTTTTATGCTTACATTTTCTAAATCCACTTCCTCACTTTTTAGCGAAGGAATTGCTTTTAAAAGCTCATCAAAATTAAAAGGAACTAAAGTATTTTTCACTTTATCCTTTATCATACCGATAGTGCCACCTGTATAAATAAGTAATATTCTTTTATTTATCATAATTCGAATAATTTTTTTGCATTTTCAGTCGTGATTTCAGCCACTTTTTCAATGCTAATTTTATGTGCCTCTGCTAATTTTTCAGCAATATTAACAATATATTTGCTTTCATTCCTTTTCCCTCTGAAAGGAGTTGGCGCAAGGTAAGGCCCATCTGTTTCTAAAATTAAATGTTGTAAATCAATTTTAGAAATCGTTTTATCTAATCCAGAGTTTTTAAAAGTAAGTACTCCACCAATTCCTAAATAAAAACCCCCTAAGTTGATTACTCTTTGAGCATCATCAATATTTCCAGTAAAGCAGTGAAAAACACCTCTTAAATTTTCATCATTTAGTTTTTCAATGAGCTCAATTGCCTCGGCAAAAGATTCTCTTACATGTATTGCTATGGGAAGTTTGTGTTTTTTGGCTAATTTAACTTGGTGAATAAAAGCCTTTTTCTGAATTTCTAAAGTGCTTTTATCCCAATGTAAGTCCAAACCAATCTCTCCAACTGCAATGTATTTTCTTTTTTCTAGCTCTTCCTCAACATGAGCAATTTCATGCATATAGTTTTCTTCTGACACATCACAAGGATGTAAGCCCATCATAGGGTAGCAATTATTAGGAAATTCAGCACATAAGGCCAACATTCCTTTTGTGTATTTGCTAGAAATATTTGGAAGTAGAATTGTACTTACTCCATTAGCAATAGCATTATTAACAACTTGTGTTCTATCAGCATCAAATTGATTGCTGTATAAATGGCTGTGAGTATCTATAAATTTCATGGGTACGAAATTAGGTTTTTTTATATAATTTTACGCCTGTGTCCAAAACTCTTAAAATATTAGTTGTTCGTTTTTCTTCAATTGGTGATATTGTACTAACAACACCTGTAGTAAGAATGCTTAAAACTCAATTAAATACTGAGGTGCATTTTCTTACTAAAGCCCCTTTCGTTTCGCTTTTAAAAAACAATCCTTATGTTGATTCAATCTTTCAGATTGACAAATCAATTAATGAAGTTATTTCTGATTTAAAAAAAGAAAATTACGATTATGTAATTGATTTACATTCTAATTTAAGAACTCAAATCTTGAAATTAAAACTGGGTGTTACTGCTAAAAGTTTTAATAAATTGAATTGGGAGAAATTTTTTTTAACTAACTTTAAAACCAATATTTTACCAGATGTTCATATTGTAGACAGGTATTTGGATACGGTAAAATTTTTAGGAATTACTAATGATAATAAAGGCCTAGATTTCTTTTTATCTGATGCTGATAAGGTTGATTTGGTAGAATTCCAAAAGGATTATATTGCTTTTGTAATTGGAGGGCAACATACTACTAAAATCCTACCAACTGCCAAGATTATTTCTATTTGCAAAAAGTTAAATAAAGCTGTTTTACTAATTGGAGGACCAAATGATATTGAAAGAGGTGATGAAATTTCAAAAGCATCTAGCGCAATAAATACCTGTGGTGATTATTCACTTTTACAGTCTGCTTTTTTGATTAAAAACTCAGCATATGTAATCAGTCATGATACTGGAATGATGCATATTGCAGCTGCTTTTAAAAAGAAAATTTATTCTGTTTGGGGAAATACGATACCTGAGTTCGGAATGTATCCTTATCTTTCTGATAAAAATTCTAAATTGATAGAAGTTAAAGATTTAAGTTGCAGACCTTGTAGTAAGATTGGGTATGATAAATGCCCAAAAGGACATTTTAAATGCATGCACGAAATTGATGACAATCAGTTTTTAAGCGAATAACGCTTTAAGCTCTGTTGCTTCACTAGGTTTCATCCTCCCAGATAATATTAAAGAAAGTTGTCTTCTTCTTAAAGCCCCTTCAAAACGACTTTTTTCTTCTTTCGACTCAGGCGTTAATTGTGGCACATCAATAGGGTTCCCTAGTTGATCCACCGCTACAAAAGTGTAAATTGCTTCATTACATTTTATTTTTCCTTTGTGTTGTTTATTCTCCATCCATACATCAACAATTACCTCCATTGATGAGGTGAAAGCTCGAGATACTTTAGCTTCCAGAGTTACTATGCTTCCTGCTGGAATTGCTTTTGCAAAAGAGACATTATTTACAGATGCCGTTACAACTATCCTTCCACAATGCCTATGTGCTGCAATTGCAGTTGCAATATCCATCCAATGCAATAATCTACCCCCCATAAGGTTGTTCAAATTATTAGTATCATTTGGCAATACAATTTCAGTTGTAATTGAAAGTGACTCGCTAGGTGTTTTTGCTTTCATACGTTTATTTTGTAAGCAACCAAGCAGATGCATTTGCTTGTTGAATTTTGTTTAATGCTAATACAGCTTCTTTTCTATTTTTGTACGATTCATAGCTTACTCTAAGTAGATTTCCTCCCTCAATAATTTCAGCATTGTAGTTCCATCTGGTAAGTTTATCAAGCATTTTATTTGCATTTTTCTGCTCAGAAAATGCTCCAGCTATAATGTAGTAAGTTTTTTGTTGAGTAAAAACTGGAGATTCAACTTCTTCAATAATAGGTGTTTCAATTATTTCAGGTGAAACTTCAATAATATGGTCTTTTACAGTAATTATTTCTACAACTTCAGTTATTTTTTCAGTAGTAGTAAATGGGCTTAAAGTGGCCATTTGTGTGTAAACATTATTGATTCTTTCTTGCTGAGAAATGCTTAAATAAGAAAGAGCAAACAATGGTATTAAAACTGCAACTGCTCTTAATAAAGTTTTAGGATTTCTGCTTTTTGTTCTTATTGTTTGAACTGTAGCTTCAACTTGTTTTTTAGAATCGGATTTACTTGTAACTGGTTTGCTGTAGTTAACTTTCATCCCAAAAGAATCTAAACTATAATTAGTTGAGCTGTCTTGTAAAAAGAGTATATTACCCTCTCTCCCAACTGTAAAAAGTCCAATTTTTTCAATTCTCAATACTTTGGAAGTGTTTAATTTCCCATTGCTTTCATCAGAAAATATTGTTACATTCTGCTTTGCAATATCTTGTGCAACCCCTTCTTGATTTGCGATATGAGAGATTAGTAAGCCATCATTTGTTTTTAAGTTGGTATTAAATAAAACCTGTTTTGATGGTGGCGTTAAAGCCCCAGTAGTTTTATTTAGTTTAGCTGATTGTCTGTTTCCAACAAAACCACCAAACTCTGGTACAATTACACAATCGTGTAAAAAAAGTAATTCTGAAATATAATGCGCTACTGATTTATTCATAGTGCGAAATTAAGGAATTTATCTCATTTGTCGCTTTATTTTTTCAATATCCTCAGGAGTATCAACTGAGATGGCTTCAAAAGTAGTAATTCCAACCTTAATTTTATAACCATTATCAAGCCATCTTAGTTGCTCTAATCTTTCTCTAATTTCGTTTTTACTTTGTGGTAGCTTGCATATATCTTTAAGTGTATTTGTCCTAAAAGCATAAATTCCGATGTGTTTAAAATAAGTGCCTTCACTTGAAATATTTGTTATTTTCCTACAAAAATTTAAAGCATAATTATTGCTGTCAAATAAAGCTTTCGGACTGTTTTTATCAGCTACTAAATTGATGTCATAAATTTGTTTTGCAAGCGTTCCTATTTGAGTTTTTTCATCATTAAAAAGAGCTATGATTTCTTCAATTTGTATAGCGTTGATATAAGGCTCATCTCCTTGAATATTTACAATTATATCATAATTTTTATTTAATTTCTGGGCCACTTCATTACACCTGTCTGTTCCGGATTGATGATTTTTTGATGTTATCATTGCCCTCCCACCAAATTCAATTACATGATTTAAGATTCTTTCATCATCAGTCGCAACAATAATGTCCGAAAGTAGTTCGCATTTTTCACATTGCTCATACACTCTTTGTATCATGCTTTTACCTAAAATATCAGCCAAGGGTTTGCCCGGGAAACGATTAGAAGCATAACGAGCAGGAATAACGCCAATTACTTTCATTTTATATCTTGAAAGCCAATTGCATAGCAAAAGTTCTTGGAGACATCATAGTTGCGGGTCTTGTCATGTATTCTCTGTTGAACAGATTATTAATAATAAATCCAAGTTTAATCATATCGTTAAAATGATAGCCTAACCTAGCATCAATAATAAAATCTCCATTCTTTGCCTTTTCTCTTGCCTCGTTAATTCCAGGTATCCCGTCAAATAATCCTGGAATTCCCTCATTTATCAATTGTGTCGTAAATATTGAGTCTATATTCTGCATAAAGTCGTTATATCTAAAACTTCCTCCAATAGCTATTTTTTTATAGATAATTTCTGCATCAATTTTTGCAATGTGTTGGTATCGATATTTTAAAACTGATTGGTCTGAGCTACTATTAGCATATGTGATAGATTGATCAGTGTTTTCGCTATGATCAAATCCATATGCGTATATTTCATCAGGAGAGAGAGAAAAATGATTCATATAAGTGTATCCGGCTAAAAGATTTAATGCTAAATTATTCGTTATTTTCCCTTGTCCGTTACAGCTTATTTCTATTCCACTAATTTGAGTATTACCAATATTTACTGATTTGAAGCCTAAACCAAGCAATGGGTCTACATCTGGATCTCCCCATTGATTAAAAGAAAATTCCATCATATCATCATACTGCATTAAGAATGCTGATACGTCAATAAACCCTAGCCATTTTCCTTTCTTAATTCCCTGTTTAATTCCAATCTCTGAACTCCATCCGCTTTCTGGTTTTAGTTCAGGATTTGGATATATTTCAAGACCTCCCTGATTAGCACTAATAAACAATTCTGCCATGGCAGGAAAACGAAATCCTTGACCCCAAGAGGCCCTCAAATAAGTAGCTTCGGCAGCTTGATAATTTATCCCGGCTCTAAATACAGGCTTGCTTGCACTAAAATCATTTATAGAATCACCTTCGATTAAATATTTATTGTCAGAATGCAAAGTAAATTGTTCGTATCTAGCTCCAAATGAAATGTTTAAGTTGTTCCATTTTTTATCTAATTGAGCATATAAAGAGTGGTTTTTTTTGTAGTTATTTCCATTAAACAAATCAGAACGTGCATAAATAATTTCGTTAGAAGTACCAGTTGTGATTCGAAAATTATATTTTTCTAAATTCTTTTGCCACTGGTAGTCAGAGTAATAAGTTTCTGATTCATTATCTTGTCCACTATCTTGCCCTTTTGTGCTATTATCATTAATGACCTTTAAATATCGCGTTCGCAAAGAATGTCTGTTATTGCCACTAATGTATGTTACACTAGGATCAATATTATAAGTATCTCCATTAGTATTTGTAATCTCATCATTAAGTGGAATATACGCTCTATCGTACCCATCCCATATTATTGCTGAACCTGTTGTTTGGAATAAGAAGTTAGCATTTAAACCATAAGACAACCCTTCAATATTTTTACTTTTATAAGTTGAATTAATATTAAACCGTTTTCGATCTGTTACTTCCCCTCTTCTATATCCATCATCTGAAAAGATATTTCCTCCTAAAGATAAGTCAAGATTATTTAACTTCATAGCTTGTAAAAATTCAACGCCCTTAAAAGATCTTCTTTTCTCCCCATTCCAATTTAATTCTTCTCTTTCAGGCTTGTCAATTAGACCAAAATGCATATTTACTTTTGTATAGCCAGGAAGTTTGTTTTTATAAATGTCTTTTTGGCTAGGGAATGCTGTTCTTATATTTATCACTCCATTAAGTGCAGATGACCCATAAAGTGCAGATGATGCTCCTTTTAACACTTCAACTTGATTGATATTTTCAGTTGCTATCAGTTTCCATTGCACTTGCCCAGCATCTCCTGAAATTAAAGGCATATCATCAACCATTACTAATACACGAGTCCCCGCACCAAAACTCCAGCCACTTCCTCCTCTAATGTTTGCCTGTCCATCAGTAATATTTACGCCAGGTATTTGATCCATAGCAGTTTGGATATCAGTGGTGTTTTTATTTTCAATCAAGCTAGGTTTTATTACCTCCATTGAAACTGTAATTTCCTCAATTTTCTGCTCAAATCTACCAGCAGAGACAACAACTGTACTTAATTGTTCTGATGAAGGAACTAAAAAAATATCTAGAGTTGTCACCTCATTTTTATTTAAGGATATAGTTTTTACGACCTCATCATATCCAATATACTTAAAAGTAATTTGATGCTCTCCTACATCCTCTAAAATTTGATAGTTCCCATCAAAATCGGTAGCAGTACCGTTTCCATCATTTAGGATAATATTGACACCAATTAATCTTTCAAATGTATTAGCATCCTTTATTGTTCCGCTAATTGTTTGTGCATTTGCTTCAAAAATTAATAATGCAAGTACAATAATAGTATAGGTTTTTCTCATATTGTTGCGGAAATTTTTACAAAGATAAAAAATTGAATGAGAGTTATGGCTTTACCTTTAATTGATGCAATATTTGAAGTTATGTTTTTAATAAAGTAGCTAAGGACTTTTACAAGATGAATTTAAAGCAATAATATTATCTTTTCCAACTAAAATTTATAAGAAGAATATATAATTTTTTTTCTCTTTAGAAAAATAATATACATTTGCCAAAATTTTTAATTTAAAAATAACTAAAACGAAATTTAAAATGGGACAAAAAATCCATGACTTTATGAGTGAAGTAGCCACTAAAAATGCTGGTGAAACTGAATTCTTACAGGCAGTAGAGGAGGTGGCAGAGGCTATTATTCCTTTTATGGAAGAAAATCCGAAATACAATAATAAAATGTTATTGGAAAGAATGGTCGAACCTGAGCGTGTACTTATGTTCAGAGTACCATGGTTGGACGATAACGGAAATACACAAGTAAACAGAGGTTATAGAGTAGAATTTAATTCTGCAATTGGCCCTTATAAAGGAGGATTAAGATTTCATCCTACTGTAAACTTATCTATCCTTAAATTTTTAGGATTTGAGCAAGTGTTTAAAAACTCTTTAACAACATTGCCAATGGGTGGTGGTAAAGGAGGTTCTGACTTTAATCCTAAAGGAAAATCGGATAATGAAGTAATGAAATTTTGTCAATCTTTTATGACTGAATTATGTCGTCATATTGGTCCTAATACGGATGTTCCTGCTGGAGATATTGGTGTTGGTGGTAGAGAAATTGGGTTTATGTTCGGGCAATACAAAAGAATAAGAAACGAATTTACAGGTGTACTTACTGGTAAAGGACAGACTTGGGGTGGTTCTTTAATTCGTCCAGAAGCGACTGGATACGGAAATGTATATTTTGCACAAAATATGTTAGCAGCTAAAGGAGATTCTTTAGCTGGAAAAACGGTTGCAATTTCTGGCGCTGGAAATGTAGCGCAATATGCTTGTCAAAAAGCAACTGAATTTGGCGCTAAAGTGGTAACACTTTCTGATTCTTCAGGATATATTTATGATTCTAACGGAATTAGTGCAGAGAAATTAGCATTTGTAATGGAGCTTAAAAATGTAAAGAGAGGAAGAATTAATGAGTATGCTGATCAATTTGGTTGTGAATTCCATGCAGGAAGACCATGGTCAGTAAATTGTGATATTGCTTTGCCTTGTGCAACACAAAATGAGTTGAATGAAGCAGAAGCAAAAACATTGGTAGCTAATGGATGTATGTTAGTTTCAGAGGGAGCTAATATGCCAACAACTCCTGAAGCAGTTGAGGTATTCCAAAATGCAAAAATCTTATTTGCTCCAGGAAAAGCATCTAATGCTGGTGGGGTGGCTACTTCAGGTTTGGAGATGAGTCAGAACTCACTTAGAATGAACTGGACTAGAGAAGAAGTAGATACTAAGCTGAAGCAAATAATGCAAGATATTCACTCTTCATGTGTGCAGTATGGTACTGATGGCAATCATGTTGATTATGTAAAAGGAGCCAACATTGCAGGATTTGTAAAAGTTGCAGATGCTATGTTGGATCAAGGTATAGTGTAAGTGTTAATTTTTGATTATTTTAAAAAAAATGTTAGACAATTAAAATCAAATAATTCTAATAGTTTACCAACTAAGAATACTATTTTTTTACTTGGTTTAAGTGAATTATTTATTGTAGTTGTTGGAATTCTTTTAGCACTTTATATTGATAGGTGGAACTCTACAAGAAATTTTGAGAAACAATATGAGAATACACTAAGAATAGTTCAACAAAATATCGAAAGTGATATTTTTAATTCCGATGGTGTAATTGCACATTTTAACTCAAGAGATTCTCTACGTCATAATATAATGTTAAATAAATTTGATCGTAAATATTATGAAAATGGTGTTTCTTATTGGCAAAAGGCAATTGTTTTTTATGATCAATTTGAAATTGCTACAGATGGGTATAATTTATTACTTGATATGAATGAGGATATTCCTAATAGATATTATGAGATTAATAAAAAAATCAAAAAATTATATAAGAGAATTCCAAGTATTGATGAATACAATAAGAATTTTAAGGAGATAATTTGGAGTATACATAATGAGTTAACTCATTCATACTGGTTTTGGATTGATGACTATTACGGAAAAATGAGTAAGGAGCAAATAGATTTTTATATTTCTGACCCTTATTATAAAGCTTTAGTTCAAAAAGTTTTAAATGCATCCGCTCTTTTAAATGGACTTGCTAGAGCTCACAGGATTGAGGCTATTGATATTTATAATGATATAAATGAAATACTTGGTCCATCAAAAGATGTTCCTGAAAACATAACATATATCTTAACAGATTCAGTAACTAAAAAATATATTGGAAAATACAAAATGGTTGAAGGGGATACTAGTAAGTGGTTCCCAAAATACTATTCTGACAATTTAATTTTAGAAATTGGACTTAAAGATAGTATTCTATATTTAATGCAAGACAATGAATACGCTAGCAAACTTTATTACTTTAATAGAATAAAACCAAGTAATACGTATCCAATCAAAAAACATCATGTTTTTATTTCAAGTACAGGTTTTTTTGAGTTTTATAAAAATGGCAATCTAAAGGTAGGAGCTGCTGGGCCATATTCAATTTGGGAAAAACAATAGCATTAAAAAAAATACATAATCTTATGTTTAGAAATAATATTTTTACTCCTTTTTATGTAATTTTGTTTGTAATAAAAAATATACGTTATGATAGGTAAATTTCAACAGCAATTAAAGAATGAATTAGCAAGTATTTCAGAGGCTGGATTGTTTAAAAAAGAAAGAATTATTATACAGCCTCAGTCCACAAAAGTTGAGGTGGATACAGGTGAAAAGGTACTTAATTTTTGTGCTAATAATTATTTAGGATTATCCTCTCACCCAGAAGTTGTTAAAGCTGCTAAAGATGCGTTAGATACTCATGGTTTTGGAATGTCTTCAGTACGCTTTATTTGTGGGACCCAAGATATTCATAAACAGCTTGAAAAAAAAATATCTTCTTTTTTATCTACTGAAGACACAATTTTATATGCCGCTGCATTTGATGCAAATGGAGGTTTATTTGAGCCATTATTTAGTAAAGAGGATGCTATTATTTCCGACTCATTAAATCATGCATCAATAATTGACGGTGTTAGACTATGTAAGGCTGAAAGGTACAGGTATAATAATAATGACATGTCTGATTTAGAAGTTCAATTAATTAAATCACAATCTCAAAGAAATAGGGTAATAGTGACAGATGGTGTTTTTTCTATGGATGGATATATTGCTCAACTTGATAAAATTTGTGACTTAGCAGAAAAATATGATGCTCTTGTAATGGTGGATGATTGTCATTCTACTGGATTTTTAGGCCCTACAGGTAGAGGTACTCATGAGCATTGCAATGTTGTTGGAAGAGTAGACATTATAACTGGTACTCTTGGAAAAGCATTAGGAGGAGCAATGGGAGGTTTTACTTCTGGAAAAAAAGAAATTATTGAGATGTTGAGGCAGAAATCACGTCCTTATCTTTTTTCAAATTCTTTAGCACCTTCAATCGTTGGTGCAAGTATAAAAGTTCTTGATATTTTATCGGACTCTACATTTTTAAGAGATAAATTAGAATCTAATACTAAATATTTTAGAGAAAAAATATCTGAAGCTGGTTTTGATATAAAAGAAGGAGTGCATGCAATTGTACCAGTAATGTTGTATGATGCAAAACTTTCACAAATAATGTCGGATAAACTGTTAGAAGAAGGGATTTATGTAATCGGTTTCTTTTACCCAGTTGTTCCTAAAAATCAAGCAAGAATTAGGGTGCAAATTTCTGCAGCACACAGTCGTAAAAATCTGGACAAAGCCATAGCTGCTTTTACTAAGATTGGTAAAGAGTTAAACGTTATAAGCATTAATAGCTAATAATATTTTGCAGAAATAGAAAAAAGTGTAATTTTGCAGCCCTTTTATAAAAGGATTAAAAAAAAAAAATAGTGGATACATTAAGTTACAAAACATTATCAGCAAATAAAGAGACAGCAAACAAAGAATGGTTTGTTGTTAATGCTGAAGGACAAACTCTTGGAAGAATGGCATCAAAGATTGCTAAAGTTTTAAGAGGAAAATATAAAACAAACTTTACTCCACATGCTGATTGTGGTGATTACGTTATCGTTATAAATGCGGGCAAAATTGTTATGACAGGTAATAAAATGAAAGATAGAAGAATCTTTTCTCACACAGGTTATCCTGGAGGTCAAAAGAGAATTTCTCCTGTACAAATGCTTACAAAAGATGAAACTTCTGTTGTAAGACATGCAGTAAAAGGAATGTTACCTGGAAATAAACTAGGAGCCGCTATCTTAAAAAACTGTTATATCTATGCAGGATCAGAGCACGACCAAGAAGCTCAAAAACCAAAAGCTCTTAACTTAAACGATTTAAAATAATTATGGAGACAATTCACACAATTGGTAGAAGAAAAGCTTCTGTTGCTAGAATCTACATGTCAAAAGGAAAAGGAAATATTACTGTAAATGGTAAAGATTTTAAAGAGTATTTTCCAGTTGATACTATGCAGTTTAAATTAGAACAACCATTTAAAATTTCTGACTTAGTTGGAAAATTTGATGTAAAAGTTAATGTAAATGGCGGAGGTAACACTGGTCAAGTTGAGGCAATTCGTTTAGCTATCTCAAGAGCTTTATGTGAGTTAGATGCTGAAAACAGACCTGCTTTAAAGGCTGATGGCTTATTAACAAGAGACTCAAGAGTTGTTGAGCGTAAAAAACCTGGCCAGAAAAAAGCAAGGAAGAAATTCCAATGGGTTAAAAGATAGAAACAATCAATTTATTAATAAATGTTTAGCATCTAAACTATTAGGACAAGTTAATAACTTCTACCTAGCAGTTGCTTAACGAAAAAAGAAAGTAAACATGTCAAGAACAAATTTCAAGGAATTATTAGAAGCAGGTGTGCATTTTGGTCACCTAAAGAAGAAGTTTAATCCAGCTATGAGACCATTTGTGTTCATGGAGCGTAGCGGCATTCATATTATTGATCTTAATAAAACAGTAGCAATGCTTGAAGATGCTGCTGCTGCTTTGAAACAAATAGCAAAATCAGGAAAAAAGATTTTATTTGTTGCTACAAAAAAACAAGCTAAAGGTATTGTTGCTGAAACTGCTGCGGCTTTAAATATGCCTTTTATTACTGAGAGATGGCCTGGTGGTTTATTAACTAACTTTGCTACTATCCGTAAGTCAATTAAAAAAATGCAAACTATTGATAAAATGAAAGAGAATGGAACATTCGATTCATTATCAAAAAGAGAAAGATTACAAATTGACAGACAAAGAGCAAAACTAGACTTAAATTTAGGTAGTATTGTAAAAATGACGAGAATGCCAGAAGCGGTATTTATTGTTGATACAGGTAAAGAGAATATCGCATTGGCTGAGGCTAATAAGCTAGGTATTCGTTCTTTTGCTATGAATGACACTAATACAAATCCTAACTTGGTAAGTTTCCCTATTCCTTCTAATGATGATGCTTCAAAATCAATTCAATGTATTATGTCAATTGTAAAAACTGCAATTGCTGAAGGTTTAGAAGAAAGAGGAGCTGATCAAGAAGCTAAAGCTGTTGAGAAGAAAGAAAAAGCAAAGAAAATTACGGAAGAGAAATAATTCATAAACCTATTTAAAAAAGATATAACATGGGAGCAATTAAAGCGGCTGATGTAGCTAAATTAAGAAAGCAATCAGGGGCAGGAATGATGGATTGTAAAAATGCACTAGTTGAAGCAAATGGAGATTTTGATGCAGCAATTAATGTATTAAGAAAAAAGGGACAAAAAGTAGCAGCTAAGCGTGCTGATAGAGATACAACTGAAGGAATCGCTATTACTAAAATTAATGCTGATAAAACTGCTGGTATAGCAATTGTATTAGCTTGTGAAACTGATTTTGTTGCTATTAATGATTCATTTAAAGCTATGGCTTCCGATTTTGTTAATGTAGCTTTAAATCATTCTGATAAAGACAGTTTTCTTGCGGCGGATTTTGGTGGAATGACTGTTGCTGAAAAATTAACTGAGCAAACAGGTGTAATTGGAGAAAAAATTGAAATTACAGCATTTGAAAGAGTTGAATCTGCTTTTGTAGGTTCATATACTCACGGATCAAAAATTGCAGTTTTAGTTGGATTAAATAATACAGTTGATAATGCTGAGGAATTAGCAAAGGATTTATCAATGCAAGTAGCATCAATGGGTGCAACTACTTTATCTTACAAGGATTTTGATTCCGCATTTGTTGCGTCAGAAACGGAAGCAAGAATTGCTGCTATTGAAAAAGATAATATTGAATTAGGAAGGCTAGGGAAAGCATTAAAAAATGTTCCTCAATATATTTCAATGGTACAATTAACTGATGATGTAATGACAAAAGTAAAGAATGAGGTAGAAGCTAAATTAGCATCTGAAGGTAAACCTGAACAAATTTGGGATAGAATTGTTCCTGGAAAAATGGATAGATTTGTTTCTGATAACACAACTTTGGATCAAGAAATGTGTTTATTAGACCAAGACTTCATTAAAGATGAGAAGAAAAATGTTGCTGATTACATTGCTACTTATGGTGATGTTGCTGTAAGCACTTTCAAAAGAGTATCTTTAGGATAATCTTTATAAATATAGAATCTTAAAACCACTCTTACTAGGGTGGTTTTTTTATATTTAAAAATTCTGATCATCTTAATTTTTACTTTAACTGATTTATCTATCTTTGAAAAACTTTAAAAGCTTTATGAAATACAATAGAATTCTATTAAAACTAAGTGGAGAATCATTAATGGGAGATGGTGAGTATGGTATTGACTCTAAAATGCTAACCAAATATGCTAATGAAATTAATGAAATTATTGCGCAAGGAATTGAGGTCGCAATTGTAATTGGTGGAGGAAATATTTACAGAGGTATCCAATCAGAAGGTGCAGGATTTGATAGAGTTCAAGGAGATTTTATGGGAATGCTTGCTACTATTATTAATGGCATGGCATTACAATCAGCTTTAGAATCAATTAATGTACAGACTAGACTGCTTACTGCTATTAGAATGGAGCAAGTTGCAGAGCCTTACATAAGAAGAAAAGCAATGAGGCATTTGCAAAAAGGAAGAGTTGTCATTTTTGGTGGTGGGACAGGAAATCCTTATTTTACTACAGATACAGCAGCAACATTAAGAGCAATTGAAGTTGAAGCTGATGTGATTTTAAAAGGGACTAGGGTTGATGGAATTTACACAGCTGACCCTGAAAAAGACCCTACAGCTACTAAATATGAAACTATTTCTTTTGATGAAGTTTTCCAAAAGAAACTAAATATAATGGACTTAACTGCTTTTACACTTTGCCAAGAAAATAATTTGCCAATTAAGGTATTTAATATGAACAAAAAAGGCAACTTGATAAAAGTATGTAAAGGACAAAATGTTGGGACATTAGTTAATTTTTAATTTAAAGAAGAATAAAATGACAGAAGAAGTTAATTTTCATTTAGATGTTGCAAAAGAAGCAATGCAAGAAGCATTATCTCATTTAGAAAATATATTAGGTAAAATTAGAGCAGGAAAAGCTAATCCTCAAATGTTACGAACTGTAAGGGTTGATTATTATGGAGTTCAAACGCCTCTTGCCCAAGCTGCAAATGTGTCAACACCAGATGCTCAAACTATTTCAGTCCAGCCTTTTGACAAAACGTTAATTGCTGAAATTGAGCAAGCAATTGTTGATGCAAATCTAGGGTTTAATCCTTCAAATAATGGAGAGAAAGTTATTATTAATGTTCCTCCATTGACTGAAGATAGAAGAAGGGATTTAGTAAAACAAGCTAAAGCAGATATTGAGAATGCTAAAGTTAGCCTTAGAAACATTAGGCATAAAGCAAATGATGAAATCAAGAAGCTAGCTAAAGATGGGCTTTCAGAGGATTTAGCTAGAGATGCAGAAGCAAGTGTTCAAGATATGACAAATAGTTACTCCAAACAAATAGATAATATATTTGCTAAAAAAGAGGATGATATAATGACTGTATAATAAGTAAAATAAATAATAATTTAATGGGAGCTTTTAGCTTCCATTTTTTACGTTACCATCTTTTTTTGCTCTATGTGGAAGTTCCTTTCTAATTTTATTTTAAAAAACAGAATTGTAATTATTATAATGATTACTGTTCTTACCGTTTTTATGGCACAGAAGGGCAGGGAAGCAAAATTGTCATATTCTATGGCAAAATTATTACCTAACGATCATCAGGTAAGTGTTGATTATAACGATTTCCTCAACAAATATGGTTCGCAAAATATATTAGTGATTGCTGTTGAAGATAGTTTGATTACTACTTTAAGTCATCTTAAAAAGTGGGATAAAGTTTCCGAATTCATTAAAAACATTGATGGTGTTGAACAGATAATTTCATTTTCAAACCTTTCTATCCTTCAAAAGGATGCTGATGAAAAAAAATTTACTGTTAAAAGATGGTTTTCTGAGGATATACAAACTGAAGAAGAATTTCAAAAGGCCTTAGCAATTTATCAATCTCAACCCTTTTTTAAAGGATTAATAAATTCAGAAGACAATAAAGTAACTACTTTGTTAATTACACTTGATGAAGAGATGATCCGCTCATCAAGTAGAGAAACTCTAATTTTTTCAATTAAAGATTTAGTAGACAATTATTCTACTGATTTTGGTGTAAAAGCGTATTATTCTGGGTTACCATATATCAGGACAGTTGACTCTTTAAAAGTAAAGAATGAAATCTCAATGTTTATCATGTTTACTTTATTGATTACAGCTCTTATTTTATATTTATTTTTCAAGTCATTTAAAGCAACAATTTCTTCAATTATTGTTGTAATAATTGGTGTAATTTTTTCTTTTGGTTCAATTGCCTTAATAGGATATGAAATCTCTATTCTTATGGCTTTAGTCCCACCAGTTTTAATCGTAATTGGAATCCCGAATTGCATTTTCCTTATCAACAAGTTTCATAGTGAATTTAGATTATCCAATAATAAGGACGAAGCTTTAAGTAAAATGATTCAAAAGATTGGGAATATAACTTTACTAACTAATGTAACTACTGCTTCTGGTTTTGCAGCTTTTATTCTTACAAATAGTGAAACTCTGCAAGAGTTTGGTGTGATAGCATCGCTAAATATTTTATTTATTTTTCTGCTATCTCTTTTTATTATTCCAATTTATTTTAGTTTTTCATCTGCACCAAAAAAGCGACATACCCAGCATTTAGATAAAAAATGGATAAATAATTTAGTTCAATATTTATCATATCTAGTAAAGTATAAAAGAAAGCATATTTATGTTATTACTTTTGTATTGATTTTTGTAGGATTTTTTGGGATAATTCAACTAAAAACAACAGGAAATATTACTGAAGATTTGCCAAAAGAACAAGCATTGTATAAAGATTTAAAATTTTTAGAAAGTAACTTTGGCGGTGTTCTTCCACTAGAGATTTTAGTCAACACAAAGAAGAAAAACGGTTTATTAAAGTCATATAATCTCAGAAAAATAGAGAAATTAAGTGATGTTTTAGAAACTTATCCTGAATTCTCCAAACCCTCATCATATATTGAAGCTGTAAAGTACAGTAAACAAGCATTTTATAATGGCGATTCAACCTTTTACTCCTTGCCTAATAGTCAAGATCAAAGGGTTATTTTAAGTTATTTAAAAAATAGCTCTAAGGGCTTAGGCTTTGGGAATCTTTTGATGGATTCTTTAAAACAAGAGGCTAGAATTTCTTTAAGAGTAGCAGACGTATCGACTTCTAAAATGGACAGTATTTTTTACAGTTTATATCCTAAAATTAATGAAATATTTGACTCGGAAAAGTATGATGTGAATATTACTGGAACTTCAATAGTTTTTTTAAATGGGACTAAATTTCTAATTAAGAACTTAGTTTTGAGCTTGCTTCTAGTTATTATTCTTATCTCTATCTTTATGGCATGGATGTTTAATTCATTTCGAATGGTAGTAGTTTCAATTATCCCAAATTTAATTCCTTTATTACTTACCGGAGCGATTATGGGATATTTTGGAATTGCATTAAAACCATCAACAATTCTTGTATTTTCAATTGCATTTGGAATATCAGTTGATGATACTATCCATTTTTTGGCAAAATACAGACAAGAACTTTTATTGAATAATTGGAACATCACAAAATCAGTATTTTCAGCATTAAATGAAACGGGTGTGAGTATGTTTTATACATCAGTTGTTTTATTCTTTGGTTTTTTTATATTTGTTGCTTCTGACTTTGGAGGAACAATAGCATTAGGATTATTGGTATCCATTACTTTAATGTTGGCAATGCTATCAAATTTATTATTGTTACCGGCATTGCTTTTGTCATTAGAAAAAATTATAAATTATGAGGCGTTTCAAGAGCCATTATTGGATACATTTGATGAGGAAGAAGATATTGAGTTAGATGAACTAAAGGTAAAGCCAAAAGAATAATAATCATGAAAGGAATAGTTTTAGCAGGAGGATCTGGGACAAGATTGCACCCACTTACATTGGTAATGAGCAAGCAAATGATGCCTATTTATGATAAACCAATGATCTATTATCCATTATCTACTTTGATGTATTCAGGTATAAATGAAATTTTAATCATCTCTACTCCACATGATTTGCCGTTATTTAAAAAATTATTAGGTGATGGTAGTCGCATTGGCTGTAAACTTGATTACAAAGTACAGGAAGTTCCAAATGGATTAGCTCAAGCTTTTGTTTTGGGAGAAGAATTTATTGGAGATGATAAAGTATGTTTGATACTGGGAGATAATATTTTCCAAATGAAAGTAAAAACTTTGCAAGATTGTAGATCTGTTAATGGAGGAATAGTTTTTGGATATCATGTTCATGATCCTGAAAGGTATGGTGTAGTTGAATTTGATAAAGATTTCTCTGCGCTATCTTTAGAAGAAAAACCAGCCAATCCAAAATCTAATTATGCAGTTCCAGGGCTTTATTTTTATGATAATTCAGTAGTGGAGATTGCAAAAAAAATAAAACCATCAGCAAGAGGAGAATATGAAATTACTGATGTAAATAAAGATTATTTGAGAAGAAAACAATTAGAAGTTAAAGTATTAGGAAGAGGTGCGACTTGGTTAGATACAGGAACATTTGCATCTTTAATGCAGGCCAATCAATATGTTCAAGTAATTGAAAAAAGGCAAGGAAGAAAAATTGGATGTATAGAAGAAGCGGCATATAGAATGGGGTATATTAATGCTGCTAAACTTTTAGAAATAGCCGAGCCATTACGAAAGAGTGGTTATGGAGAATATCTTGTAAATTTGGTCAAAAAATAATGAAAAATTTAACTGAGCTTGGCGCAATAATTGAGAATAAGGTAGGAAAGTTATCTTATCCTCAATCTCCTGATTTTCTTTATAGTCCCATAGAATATATTATGGGGCTTAAAGGCAAGCGCATGCGCCCTATTTTAGTTTTAATGGCTCATCAGCTTTTTGATGAAAATTTAGATAAAGCAATTTCACCAGCATTATCAATTGAGGTGTTTCATAATTTCACTTTACTACATGATGATATTATGGATAAAGCACCACTTAGAAGAGGAAATGCAACGGTTCATGAAAAGTGGAATGAAAATGTAGCTATTTTATCAGGTGATACTATGATGATTCAAGCTTATCAATTATTAAGCAAAGTAGATGATGAAAAATTGAGAAAAGTTTTAGATGTTTTTAGTAAAGCTGCTACCGAGGTTTGTGAAGGTCAACAGTGGGATATGGATTTCGAAACCCAAAATAATGTTGAAATATCGGAATATATTAAGATGATAGAATATAAAACTGCAGTACTTTTAGCAGCATCATTACAGATTGGAGGAATTACTGGAGGAGCATCTATTCAAGAACAAGAAAATCTTTATGAATTTGGTAGAAATATTGGAATTGCATTCCAGCTTAAGGATGATTTACTGGATGCATTTGGTAATCCTGATACATTTGGTAAGCAAGTAGGTGGAGATATTATGTCTAATAAAAAAACCTATCTGTATCTTAAAGCTTTAGAAGAAGCTTCTGATACACAGAAAAATGAACTTGAAAAATATTTTTCTATTTCAGATACGTCTACTGAAAAAGTGAATGCAGTAAAAAAGATATTTAATGATTTAAAGATACAATCCTTTATTATTGATTTGATGAAAGAATATCAAATGAGAGCAATGATGCATTTAGATGCAATTGAATCTTCAAATAAAGAGCCGCTTATCGCTTTTTCTGAAAAATTAATGGATAGGATTTCGTAATTTTAATTCTCTTAAAATCAAACCTATAAAACTAGTATTTTTTAATTAAAATAGATAGTTTTGCATACTCAATTTAGCAATAAATAATGGATAAATTTTCCTTTTTAGGAGCGCTACATACAGGAATGATTGAAGAAATGTATCACAACTATCTTCAAGACCCTAAAAGTATTAGTGAGGAGTGGTCAAATTTCTTTAAAGGTTTTGACTTTGCAAAAGAAGTATATTCTGAAGATGATGTGCCCCAAATTTTCCAGAAGGAATTTAAGGTAATTAAATTGATTGATGCCTACCGAAAAAGCGGTCATTTATTTACACAAACAAACCCAGTCAGAGAAAGAAGACAATATTCCCCTACTTTAGACTATAAGAATTTTGGGCTAGAGGAATCTGATTTGGCAATTGAGTTTCAAGCAGGAGAGCAAGTTGGAATTGGAGTTTCAAAACTCTCAGATATTATTAAACATCTAGATCAGGTATATTGCCAGTCTATAGGTGTAGAATACATGTATATTCGTGATCCGAAAGAAATAGATTGGATTAAAAATAGATTGCATAAAAACTCGAACACGCCAAAGTTTAAAGCAAAACAAAAGAAACATATTCTACATAAATTAAACCAAGCTGTTGCTTTTGAAAACTTCTTGCACAAAAAATTTGTAGGGCAAAAAAGATTTTCATTAGAAGGCGCAGAATCTTTAATTCCAGCATTGGATGCTTTAGTCGAACATAGCTCAGATTTAGGAGTGGAGGAGTTTGTAATGGGCATGTCGCATAGAGGAAGATTGAATGTATTGGCTAATATTTTTAACAAGACTTACAAAGAAATTTTTTCAGAGTTTGAGGGGAAATTATACGAAGATGATAATATTTCTGGAGATGTAAAATATCATTTAGGATTTACTTCTATGCAGAAATGCAGTAACGGAAATAATATTAAGTTAAACTTAACTCCTAATCCTTCTCACTTGGAGGCTGTTAATCCTGTTGTTGAGGGTATTACTAGAGCAAAATTAGACAGTAAATATTGTGGAGATGTAAAGAAGATTTTGCCAATTTTACTACATGGTGATGCTGCACTTGCAGGGCAAGGAGTAGTATATGAAGTTATCCAGATGGCTCAGTTAGATGGATATCAAACAGGAGGGACTATTCATATTGCAGTGAATAACCAAGTTGGATTTACTACCAATTATTTGGATGCTAGGTCGAGCACCTATTGTACAGATGTTGCAAAAGTAACCTTGTCGCCAGTACTTCATGTAAATGGAGATGATGTGGAGGCAGTTGTTCATGCTTTGCAGTTGGCAGTTGAGTACAGACAGCAATATCAAAAAGATGTATTTATTGATTTATTATGTTATCGAAAATATGGGCATAATGAAGGAGATGAGCCAAGATTTACACAACCAAAATTATATGAAACAATTTCAAAACATAAAAATCCTAGAGAGATTTATAAGGAGAAATTGATGAATGAAGGAGTTGTTGAAATAGGCATTGCAAAAGAATTAGAAAAAGATTTTCAGGATTTATTACAAGATAGATTTGATGAAGCAAAGGAAATTAAAAAGGCAAAAATCACGCGTTTCTTAAAGGAGGAATGGAGTGAAGTAAAAAGAAATTTTACGCCTGATTTTAAGGGTTCGAAAGCTACAAATATTGGGCAAGAAAAATTATTAGTATTGTCAAAGTTTTTGTATGATGTTCCAAAGGCTGGTAAGTTATTTAAGAAAACTAGAAAGCTATTAGCCGATAGAAAGAAAATGATTGTAGATTCTGATTCTTTGGATTGGGCTATGGGGGAATTATTAGCTTACGCCTCTTTGTTAGATGAAGGGCATGATATAAGATTAAGCGGCCAGGATGTAGAAAGAGGTACTTTTTCACACAGGCATGCTATACTTAAAGTGGAACAATCTGAAGAAGAAGTTTGTCCTTTGAACAACATAAGTACAACTGCTAAATTTGAAGCCTATAATTCTTTACTTTCAGAATATGGAGTACTAGGTTTTGATTATGGCTATTCCATAACTTCACCAAATACATTAACCATTTGGGAGGCTCAATTTGGAGATTTCTCTAATGGAGCTCAAATTATGTTGGATCAGTTTATTTCTTGTGCAGAGGATAAATGGAAGGTGATGAGTGGCTTGGTAATGTTATTACCTCATGGATATGAAGGGCAGGGGGCTGAGCATTCTTCTGCAAGGTTAGAGCGTTATTTACAGATGTGTGCTAAGTATAATATGCAGATTGTGAATTGCACTACTCCAGCAAACTTTTATCATGTAATGAGAAGGCAATTGAAGAGAGAATATAGAAAACCATTGGTTGTATTTACTCCTAAGAGTTTATTGAGGCATCCTAAATGCGTTTCTTCTATTACGGATTTGGCTGATGGAAAGTTTGAAGGAATTATTGACGATACAATCAATCCGAAATCAGTAGATAAACTGGTATTATGTAGTGGAAAAATCTACTATGAGTTATTGGATAGAAGAGAGCAAGAGGCAGTTGAAGACGTAGCTTTAGTTAGGGTAGAGCAATTGTTTCCCTTAGATAAAGCATACATAAAAAAGCTGATAGATAAATACAATGCCAAAGAGGTAGTTTGGGTACAAGAAGAACCAGAAAATATGGGTGCTTGGACATTCATTTTATCTGATTTAAGAACGCTTAGAATTCATGTTATTGCAAGAGAAGCATCAGCAGCAACTGCTAGCGGCTCTAGTAAAACTTCAGCGGCAGAACAAAACGAATTAATTAATAAGGTTTTTAAAAAATAAGACATGTTATTAGAAATGAGGGTCCCAAGTCCGGGAGAATCAATATCAGAAGTAGAAATTGCAGAATGGCTAGTAGAAAATGGTGATTATGTAGAGAAAGACCAGTCTATTGCAGAGATAGATTCTGATAAAGCAACTTTAGAATTGCCTGCAGAGGAAAGTGGAACAATTAAAATTGTCGTTGGTGATGGAGAAACGGTTGCTGTAGGAGCTGTAGTTTGTATTATTGATACTTCTCAAAAAGGGGAGGCTAAAGTAAAATCAACTAAAGAAATAATTATAGAAAATCCAAGATCTCCTGTGAAATCTGATACAGATTTAATAAGAGCAAAAGCAACTCCATTGGCATCTGCAATGATTAGCGAACATGATATTTCTGCAAAAAAGTTGAGGGGATCAGGGGAAAAAGGAAAAATAACAAAGACTGATGTCTTAGGTGTAATAAAGGGGACATCAACAGAAGGACCAAGAGGAACATCCAGAAAGAAAATGTCATCACTAAGACGGAAAATTGCGAGTAGATTGGTATCTGTTAAAAACGAAACGGCAATGCTTACTACTTTTAATGAAGTAGATATGACTGCAATATTTGATATTAGAAAACAGTACAAAGAACAGTTTAAGGAAAAATATGAAGTTGGTCTAGGATTCATGTCCTTCTTTACTAAGGCAATTACTACTGCTTTGCAAGAGTTTAAGGATGTAAACGCAATGATTGATGGAAATGAAGTAATCCACCATAATTATACTGATATTGGTATTGCGGTAAGTGCGCCAAAAGGATTGATGGTCCCTGTAGTAAGAAATGCAGAATTGATGAATTTCGAAGAAATAGAATCGGATATTAAGCGTTTGGCAGTTAAAGCCAGAGATGGAAAAATTACGATTAATGAAATGTTAGGCGGCACCTTTACAATTACAAATGGAGGTGTGTTTGGCTCTATGCTTTCTACTCCTATTATTAACCCACCACAGTCTGCAATTTTAGGTATGCATAATATTGTAGAGCGACCAATGGCGATAGATGGAGAGGTTAAAATTAGACCAATTATGTATGTGGCACTTTCCTATGACCATAGAATTATTGATGGAAAAGAATCGGTTGGTTTTTTAGTAAGGGTAAAAGAGTGTTTGGAAGACCCAACTACTCATTTGATGGATGGTGATGTTAAAAAATATTTAGGATTGTAGCAAATTTTTCTTAGAATTTTTGGGTCGAAGTTTATAAACATGCACACCTTAATCATCCTTAATGTTGTTAAAACAGAGTAAGTCCTTTTATTTCATTATTAACTTAATCTCTTTTTTACATTTTTTCCAAAAAGAAAAGAATGAGGAGTGGTATCCTTTTACAGAAAACATCCAGTCTCTAGGTTCTTGAATTCCATTGTAGTTATAATTTAAAGGGTGTTCTTTAAATATAATTTTTTGGTGATTATAATTATTTTGAAGTTCATGAAACTCACCAACAAATAATTGTACATTTGGTATGTTTTTTTGTGATAGTGAAATCATGAATTCAATAGTCTTTTGAGCAATAGGATAATTAAAAAAAATAGAGGGTTCTAGTAGTAGAATTCTATTTGCAACAATACCTTTCTTCCAATTAGGGTCTAAATTATAGAAATTATATAATAGAGTTGGTACTTTTTCATTAAAATCTATTGATTGTTGTTTTGGTAGAGGAGTTTTTAATTTTATCAGTGATGTTTCTTTTAGAATATCAGGTGTTTCTATTCTTGCTAATTCTTCATATGAAATATCTAGAAAGGTTGTTTTTTGATTTGTAAAACAATATTTATTTATGTTGTCCTGGTTTACAATATATTTTTTATTGGCATTTGTACCTGCGACCCATTGCCAGCTTAAAGCATTGCTTGCCCAATCTGCGTCAAGTAAATGATAATACATCCATTTTGCAGGAATTTTCCAATGATTTTGTCCAATATTGCATGTTATTGAGGCAATGTACATTCTTAGGTGGTTATGAATATAACCCGTTTTATAAAATTCTTTTATAGCTGTATCAATAGCGTGTATTCCAGTCTCTCCTCGATTAATGGCAGTTGATATAGAATGGTTTGAAACTGGATATTGTTTATGCTTTAAGTCATGATTAATCGCATCACCTTTTGCAGTCCATATTTGTTGCCAATAGTCTCTCCAGGCTAATTCTTGAATGAATTTTTCAATCATATTAGGATGATATCCTCTATTTAGTAATTCTGAAAATATAAATTTTGTTGAAATTACACCTCTAGAAATGTATGGGGAAAGATAGCTGACAGCGCCATTAATATAGTTTCTAGTTGTACCATATCTAATTGGATCTATTTTACGAATACGCTGTAGAATCTCTGAGTAAGAAGTGGGGAATATAGAAACTTGTTGATTAAATAACTTCATTTATCGTTTACTTATTTTATTTCCAGTTATATTTTTTTGTCTTTGACATTTAAAACGAGTTATTTCTGGATGTCTTTTTTTTAAGTGCTTTAAACTGACTTTACTGTTTACACGTTTTCTCCATCGCTTAAAGCTAGACACTTTTAAATTCTTCCTCATAATATGTATAACTCCACTTTCAGGCAATCCAAACTGCAACTTTATAGCTTCAAATGGAGTTCTGTCTTCCCAAGCCATTTCTATTATTCTGTCAATCTGTAGTTCATTGTAGTTCATCTATTTTATTTTTACAAAAGTACAATTATAAATTTATGCATAACTTTTATAAAGAATAATTATGCAATTAATTTTTTTTTTGTATTTTTGTGCATTATTAATCAAAAAAAAAAATATGTTATTATCAATTATGGAACCAATAGCACCTGACAATTATGTAGCTTTTACATTTTTTCTAGGTTATATTGCAATGTTTGCTGCCTCTATCTTTTTCTTTGTTGAAAGAGGAAGCGTAGACAAAAAATGGAAGATGTCATTATTAGTATCAGCACTAATTACAGGTATTGCTGCTGTACATTACTATTATATGAGAGATTACAATTTAGCTACAGGTGATTCACCAACATTCTTTAGATATGTTGATTGGATATTAACTGTGCCCCTTATGTGCGTAGAATTCTATCTATTAACAAAATTAGCAGGAGCTACTAAGAAATTATTATGGAAGCTAATATTTGCATCAACTTGGATGCTTGTTTGTGGTTATATTGGAGAAGCATTTAATCCTGGAGGTGACGCTGCAACTAGTCATTCTGTAACTTGGGGTATATTATCTACTGTTGGGTATTTATACATTCTATATACTGTGTGGATAGGAGAAGTTGCGTTGTTGGCTGAAAAAAGTAACTCTGAGACAATTAAGAAAGGAGTTCGCTCATTAGCTTGGTTTGTTTTAGTTGGCTGGGCAATATATCCAATAGGCTATATGTGTATGGATGGTGGATGGTTAAGTAGTATTATGGATCCAGCATCTATCGATGTATGGTATAATATTGCTGATGCAATTAATAAAATTGGGTTTGGTTTAGTTGTTTACACAATTGCTATTTCTGAGTCGAATAAGCAATTAGCGAATTAATAAGTTACAACAAAATTAAATTAGAGCAGGGTATTACCCTGCTCTTTTTTTAACTATGAATAAACTACTTTTTATTTATATAGTTATTTGTTACTTAATTGCTTCGGTTTTTACTCTAGAAAATACAATTACTATTCAAAATCAACTTCTTGGCAGTTCAATACTAGTAATTATTTTTGGAATTCCGCATGGAGCAATAGATAATATACTTTTTCTCACAGAAAGTAATTTATCTAAAAAAGTATTTTATTTATTATATTTCCTGAGTATGCTATTATACTGTTTTTTATGGTTTATATCACCTTTGTACTCTTTTATATTTTTTCTTTTTATGTCTGCTTACCACTTTGGAGAATCTCAACTATCAAATTATAACATTGAAATAAATTTTTCAAAGTTTATATTCTTAATTTGGGGAGTTGCATTAATTTCAACTTTATTCTTATATAATGCTGAGGAATTATCAAATTTATTTAATAGTTATGATGACACTTCAAATTTTAGTATAATATTTAAATATAATGTTTTAGATTTTTTATTTTACTCAAGTAATTTTGTAATAGTTTTATCATTATTATACTTAAAAATTAATAAGTTAATTACGAACGAAATATTTAGTACTGAGCTTTTTCAAATTATACTTTTACATATCACTTTTTTTATCTTTCCTGTAATTATAAGTTTTACTCTTTATTTTGTATTTCTTCATTCAATTAAGGTTCTTCTACAAGAGTATAGCTACTTAGAACAAAAAATATCTGGGTTAAATCTTATGAAATTCATTAAATTATTAGCACCATTTACCTTGCTTTCATTATTCTTCTTTATTATATTTATTTTAATTTCTAATATTTATAATATTGATATCTCATTGTTACTATTTTTAATAATTAGTATCTCTGTTATAACGCTCCCTCATTCAATATCGATGACAAGTTTTTACGATAAAATTAATTTTAAATAATACTATAAAATGTTACTTGAAGTAATCCAAAAAGATATTGATATAAATGATTTCGTTAATGACACCTGCGGTAAAGAATTTACAATAATCAATAGAATTGTTAAAAATAATTATGGGTCGTGTCGATATAAATTATTAAAAATAAAACCTATCAAATTTAATATTGATTTAGAAAAATATACCGAAAGCATTTATCTTAATTTTGATTTAAGAACAAATGGAATTGTATTTTATTTTAGACATAAAAACACAGAATATGTTGAGTTTTGTAAATTCAATCAATTCTCATTTCAATCAAATGATGATTCATTTATCATACAAACTGACAAAAATATTTATGACTTGAAAATTTTAGATAAATTAAAACACAAAAGATTTCTTGTTAGGCTTTATAAGTTTAAAATTGAATCTGAAAAAATAAAATGAAAAGACCATGGAATCGTATAAATCCTAATGTTTATAGTTTAATGACTTCATGTGAGGAAGCAGGTTACAACATGAATATTTGCACTTATGTATCTGTTGTTAATATCAAACCAAAAATATATTTAATTTCTATAGACAAAAGTACTTTAACATACAAAAATTTAACTAACAAACCAGTTAGTATTGTTTTGCAGTCGTTAAGTATAAAAAACATTAAACTAGTTAAATTGTTAGGTAAAAAATCAGGTTTTACTTACAACAAACAAAAGTTCCTTGAGAATAGAAAGCTCACTTCTGTTTGGAAAGGCAATAATGTTTTAAATGATTGTTGTTTTTTAATCGAACTTCATAAGTTAAAAGAAATACATGAAATGAATGACCACTGTATATTTACATTTGAGGTTAAATCATTTGAAAATATTAGTGATGATTTTTTATTATTTCAAAGTTTAATAGAAAATAAAATTATTTTATGATTACACAATAATGATAAAAATTATTGATTTATTTCATGCAAAAGTTTTTTCAGAAAAAAATATTAAAAATTTTGAAAAACTTATTCTTTATTTTGCTGTTGGCGGATTTTTAATTCACTTAGTACTCGTTTTTTTAAACCTAAAGTATAACATTAATTATTTTGTTGGACTTGATAATTTATTATCTAATCCTATTTCTGCACTTTATACGCCCTTCTCTTTTATTTTAGTTTATGAAGCCTTTTTACTTATTTTTTATTTCCCAAGATCTTTCACTACATCTATAGCAAAAGAGTATGAAATAATTTCACTAGTTTTGATTAGAAAAATTTTTGAGGATATTCCTGAGTTAAATCTTGATTCAGGAATCTACAATCAACAAAGTTTATTATTATTATATGATTTGATTGCTATAATTATAATATTCTACTTAATATTTTTATTTAAAAAGACTATTTCAACTATACCTAAAAGAAAGCCTAATAAAAATTTAGTTCGTTTTATTTCTTACAAAAAAACTCTTAGCATTATCTTATTACCACTCCTTCTTATTCTATGTATTTCAAATTTATTTGATTGGACTTATTCAGTTTTTATAAATAATGAAATTGTAGAAAATATTAATGCAGTTTTCTTTATCGATTTTTTTACTGTTTTAATTCTAGTAGATGTATTTGTTCTGCTAATCTCTTTTCAGTACACTGATAAATACCATCAAATAATAAGAAATACAGGTTTTATTATTTCAACTATTTTATTACGATTGTCATTTAGTGTCAGTGGAATATCAAGTATTTTGATTCTAATAATAGGTATTATATTCGGCTTAATAATTTTAAGAATTTATCGTCTTACAGAATTGAATTCTAATTAATTTTATAAGTTTTTTTGGTAGGCACTGCGGTCTTAAGTTCGAAATTTTTTAGGAAAGTATTGAATGTAAGTTTCTAATCTTACTCACCTGCCACTTTTCACTTTTTTGCTAATAAATATTTATTGTACATTTGGTTAGCAAAATACTTTACGAAATTAGCTTTATATCAGAAACTGTACAGGACTTAAAAGTTAGAATGTTTAATGTAGTTGGAGAGGAGTTGATAGCTCATGACTTGTAGCAGTTTATTGGTGAGTAGAATAATCAGATTAACTTAGAAGATAATACTAAAGGTATCTATTTCTTAGAGATAGAGACAAATGATGGGATTATTAATAAAAAGCTAATCTTATAATAAGTTAACAAAGAGCAGGTTTTAAAACCTGCTTTTTTTAATACATTTGCTGTGTAGCTCTGATGCATAAAATAGCGAGGGACCCTATTCGGGTACCTTTGATCATGTCATCTCTAGTAGGATATAGTACTGCTACAACGATATTTTTCTCTTTTATACTTCCCAAGTATCACCACTATTAAATAAATCATTTGAGGATTTAAATTTAGTAGTTTTAATGTTGTGTTCTAACTGGGAGATAAGTCCCTCATCAAATGTCATAGTTTTAACTTTTCGTATCACCCCCATTGCTACAGGAAAGTTAGGAGAATGCATAGTAGCTAGCATCATGTGTAAAGTAATATTTTCTTCTTGCGCATTATGTACTAAAATATCATCTTCTGTAATTCCATTTTTCCCTATTGTAACTATTTCTAGTTTTAGCCCATTCAATATTATACCTTTGTCCATTTCTCTCCCAAATATCATAGCCTTACCATCTTCTAGCCATAGTTGCATGTCGTGTTTTACATCTTTACCAGTAATATTTCCATGGGTTTTGTCGTTAAAAATAACACAGTTTTGCAAAACCTCAATTAAGGATGTTCCTTTATGTGCTTCTGCATCTAAGAATATTTTCTGCATAGCTTTTGGGTTGGTGTCTGGTACTCTTGCTATAAAAGTTGACCCAGCACCTAAGGCAAGTTTTGCTGGTATAAACGGATTATCAGTTGTTCCGTGTGGGTTTGATTTTGTTTTTATTCCTGTTGCAGAAGTTGGTGAAAACTGACCTTTTGTTAGTCCATAAATTTCGTTATTAAACAAAATAATATTAATGTCAATATTTCTTCTTAAAGCATGAATAAAATGATTTCCACCAATAGCAAGAGCATCTCCATCACCCGTTATTTGCCATACTTTTAGTTTTGGATTTGCTAATTTTACTCCTGTTGCTATAGCTGGAGCTCTACCGTGTATTGTATGAAACCCATAAGTATTCATGTAATATGGGAATCGAGAAGAACAACCTATTCCTGCAATAAAAACATAATCTTCTTTATTTGTTTCTAGCTGAGGTAATGCTTTTTGCATTGCTCGTAATATGGCATAATCTCCACATCCAGGGCACCATTTTATCTCCTGATCAGAAACAAAATCTTTATTACTTAACTTCTTTATTTCTAGCTCTGACATAATTAGGATATTAAAGTGTTAAAGTGCTCTTTCAAGTCAGTTGTTTTAAATGGCAATCCCTGTATATGATTAAATTGTTTAAATTGAAAAGTATCGTGTTTTGATTTTAATAAATCAACAAACTGCCCATTATTTAACTCACAAACTACTATATTTTTAAAGTTCTTAAATATCTCAGCCGTGTTTTTAGGTAAAGGATTAATATAATTGAAATGTGCTAACGATACTTTCTTTCCTTCTTCTCTTAATTCTTTTACTGAAGTATAAAGTGATCCGTATGTTCCCCCCCATCCTATCACTAATAAATCCCCACTTTCATCACCATAAATTTTTTGTTTGGAAATAAAATCAGCAACTCTTTCTACTTTCTTGGCCCTTAGGAAACACATTTTTTCATGGTTTTCTGGCTCGTAAGAAATATTACCTGTAATGTCTTCTTTTTCTAATCCTCCAACTCTATGTTCAAGCCCTTTAGTGCCAGGCAAGGCATGCTTTCTGGCTAATTTTTTTGTATCTCTAGCATAAGATTGCCATTCTTCACCCTCTTTTGCAACAAATGGAGTGATATCTGGCATATCTTTTACGGATCTTATTTTCCAAGGGCCGGCCCCATTCCCTAGATATCCATCACTTAATAAAACTACAGGAGTGTTATGTTCTAAAGCTAATCTTGACGCTTCAAATGCCCAATCAAAACAATTTGATGGAGTAGACGCTGCAAGAACAATTACTGGACTTTCCCCATTCCTACCATACATTGCTTGAAATAAATCAGATTGCTCAGTTTTAGTTGGTAATCCTGTAGATGGACCTCCTCTTTGCACATCAATAACTACTAATGGTAATTCTGTAATCATGGCTAGCCCTAAGGCCTCTCCCTTAAGTGCAAGTCCAGGCCCTGATGTAGTTGTAATTGCTAAATCTCCTGCAAAACTTGCTCCTAATGCAGAACATATAGCGGCAATTTCATCTTCTGCCTGAAAAGTTTTGATACCTAAGTTTTTATGTTTTGCTAGTTCATGTAAAATATCTGAGGCTGGCGTGATAGGATAAGAACCTAAAAATAATTGTTTATTGGCTTTTTCTGCGGCTGCTATAAATCCCCATGCAGTTGCTTGATTTCCCATTATATTTCGGTAAGTACCTTTTTCAATGTCTGCTTTTGTTACCGTATAAGATGAGGGCAAAGCCTCTATTGTATTTGCAAAATTATAACCTGCATGAAGTACTTTGATGTTGGATTCAACTACTAAAGGTTTGCTTTCAAATTTGTTTTGTAAGAATTTTTTGGTTCTTTCCATAGGTCTATTAAACATCCAATAAACCATGCCTAAAGCAAACATATTTTTTGCTCTTCTTATACTTTTTCCATCAAGCCCAGAATCTTTTAGCGTTTCTTGAGTTAAGTTAGCAATAGGGGCTTCAACAATATTAAATCCTGAGAACGACCCATCTTCTAAAGGATTGTTTTCATATCCCGCTTTATCTAAATCTTTTTTTGCAAATGAGTCACTATTTATAATAATAGTTCCGCCTTTTTTAATCCAGTTTTTATTAGCCTTCAAGGCTGCAGGATTCATTGCAACCAATACGTCCGCCACATCACCAGGAGTATTTATTTCAGTATTTCCGATATGAACTTGGAAACCTGAAACTCCAGCAACTGTTCCTAAAGGAGCTCTAATTTCAGCAGGAAAATCAGGAAAAGTAGCTAAATCATTTCCTAGAAGTGCAGAGGTTTCAGTAAACTGACTTCCTGTAAGTTGCATCCCATCACCAGAATCACCAGCAAATTTGATTACCACCTTTTCTAGATCAATAACTGTAGAGTCTTTATTCATTGTATTAATAATGTAATTTTCCTTACAAAAGTACAGATGATAATCAACTTTAATAGTATTTTCTATTTTTATTTTATCACTTTATTAACCTTCGTAAATGATTGTTTAGAATTATTATAAATTTCAATACTAGTGTACTATGAGGCTATATAATATATATCTTTGCAATATAACTTATTAATAAATTAAATATATGGCAATTAAGATAACTGATGATTGTATCAATTGTGAGGCTTGTGAACCTGAATGTCCTAATAATGCAATTTACGCACCTGAAGAATCATGGAGATTTTCTGATGGTACAACTATGTCTGATGATTCAGAAAAAGAAGCAGTATCAGATGAGTTTTTTTATATAGCTACTGATAAATGTACTGAATGTAGAGGATTTAATGAAGAGCCAGCTTGTGCTGCTGTTTGTCCAGTTGACTGTTGTGTTGATGATGAAGATAATGTTGAGACTGAGGAAGAACTTATGGCTAAGAAAGAAAGATTACATGCTTAATTAAAAGTCAGTAATAATAAAAAAGGAGAGCATTTGCTCCCCTTTTTTTATTCTGCAAAAAAGTATCTAAAATCAATACTGATAAAATTACCTAACATCTCTAAGTAGAAATTACTAGCATCATTAAAGTTTGTTAATTCATATTCAGGAACTACATAAGCGATATTTTCAAATGGCCTATGCAAACTTGCTCCAAAATAGTAATTGCCTTTATCAATTGTTCGATATTCTAACCCTACATTTGCTAATAAGGCCATATAACCTCCATGCTTTCTATACGTATTTTGATAAAAACCTTCAATTTTATTTCCTTCTGATTTAATATCAGAAGCAAGAGTATTATAAGAAATTCCGAAAGCAGCATTTACAAACCAATCTTCTTTAATTTGAACATAAGCCAATAATTGCAAAGGCAATTCGTAAGTTCTCATTCCAAATTCAGAGTAGTCATCAATAGAAATGCTATCACTTTTTAAGATGCCTAATTTATAATTTCTTTGGATGTAATTAAGTCCTGATTCAACTGAAAAAGTGTGGTTGATTTTATGTCTGATAACCATACCCATTGAATATGAGTATTTAGGTTTTAAGTCAAAAAAGTAACCTTCAGAATTGCTTTCTATATTTGAAGCGTCAAAAAAAGAAATAGGAATAATTGGCTTGTATTGTAAGCCAAAAGTTGTTTCTGATTTTTGTGCTTTAAGACTTGAAAAGCAAATTGTAAATAGTAAAATTAATAACCTATTGTTCATTTGCAACTACAACAATATCAGGGTTAATCTTTTGTTTCAATAATGATTCTATTCCTCCTTTTAAAGTGCTAGTTGCTGAAGGGCAACCACTACATGCCCCTTTTAAATCAACTGAAACAATATTATCAATATAGGAATGTAATGTAATTGCTCCACCATCACTTTCTACTGCAGGTTTAATATATTCATCTAAAATTGCAATCACTTCTTTTTCATTATCAGAATACTCTTTAATAATTACTATTTTTTCATTAGTATCATCTTCTTTATTTGAAGTACCTGTTTCTTCAGAAATATGTTCAGTATAATTCTTTATCCCCTCAGAATTCAAATGGTCAGCAATAAATATCCTTAATTGCATAGCAATATCTTCCCATTCAATAGTATCTTTCTTAGCAATTGAAATAAAATTAGAACTTATATAAAGACTTTTGATAAAAGGAAATTTCATTAATTCTTCTGCAATAGTAATTCCTTGTGTTTCTTGGATGCTATTAATTTCAATACTTTTATCTGCCAACATCCTGTTTGAAACAAATTTCATCACTTCAGGATTTGGAGTACTCTCAGCATAGATGCTATAATTCATAATTGTTTATTTTTGGCAAAAATACAAACTTAAAAATCTATGGCATTAATAAAAGAGGTAAAAGGTAAGCAACCAGTTTTTGGAGAAAATATTTATTTAGCAGATAACGCAACAATAGTTGGGGAGGTAGAGATGGGAGATGATTGTAGTGTTTGGTTTTCAGCAGTTGTTAGAGGTGATGTTAATTCCATCAAAATTGGGAATAAAGTAAATATACAAGATGGGGCAGTTGTGCATTGTACTTATCAAAAAGCAGCAACTATTCTTGGGAATAACGTTTCTGTAGGGCATAATGCTTTAGTACATGGTTGTACTATAAAGGATAATGTGCTTATTGGGATGGGCTCCATTGTAATGGATAATGTGGTAGTAGAGAGCAACTCAATAGTTGCTGCTGGAGCTGTAGTTTTAGAAGGGACACACATTGAATCTGGAACAATTTATGCAGGAGTTCCAGCTAAAAAAGTAAAAGAACTAAATGAGGAACAAACTGCAAGATTAATTGAAGGAATTTCAGATAATTATGTGATGTATTCTTCTTGGTTTAAAGATTAAACAAAAAGGTTTACTTCTTCTAATTTGATGTTTTCTTGAAAGAAAAATTGAGCGCATTTTTCAAATGATTTTGTGTAATTAGAAACATAAAAATGATGCTCAGTTTTTGTTAAGTAATTTAGTAAATTCTCTTTCTTCAGCTCATTTGCAATATGAATTGCTACTATATTAGCCGAGTCAATTACATTTACTCCTCCCTTATAATACGCATCAATTTCTTTATGAATTAAAGGATAATGTGTGCACGCTAAAATTAAATGATCAATATTTTTTAACACAGGATTTGCTAAATAATTAGCAATAACTGTATTGCTAATTTTTTCATTTATAAAGCCTTCTTCTATCATTGGAGCTAATAGTGGGGTTGCTAAGGAAATAACATTTGATGTTGAACATTCTGATTTTATTTTACTTTTATAAATGTCAGACCCAATTGTAGCTTTAGTCCCAATAACACCAATATTGTAATCAGAACAAATTTTGATTACTTCCTTAACAACTGGGTCTATTACATTATATATAGGTGTGCTTGCTGAAACCCTATAAACACTTTCGTCAGCAACTGAAGATGCAGAATTACAAGCAATAACTATAGTTTTGCATTTTTTTTCAATTAAGAATTTTATTATTTTTCTACTAAAACTCTGTATTGCTTCTTTTGATTTTTCTCCATAAGGCAAATGTTCAGTATCTCCAAAATAGATGATATTCTCATTTGGTAAAACTTTGGTAATTGCGTGTGCAACTGTTAGTCCACCAATACCTGAGTCAAATATTCCAATAGGAGAATTTTTCATGATATAAAAGTATAAAAAAAGCACCACTTAGGGTGCTTTTTTTATATATGTGTTTTAGTTTAAAGTCCTAACTTCTTTTTTACTAAAGCAATTACATTTTCACTTTCTTTAGCATAAAGGATATTTCCACTACTTTTATCAAAAATGTAAGTAAAGTTTCCTTCAGTCGCAACATCTTCTATAGCTTTTCTAGCTTTAGCTAAAATAGGCTCTAATAATTCTTGTTCTTTAGTTTGTAAAGATTGCTGAGCATTTTGTTGGAATGATTGAATTCTTTGCTCTAATCCTGTGATTTCAGCAACTTTATCTTGTTTTACTAAATCAGAAAAAGTTGATTCATTAGCTTGATATTCTTGTACGCTTTGTTGGTACTCTGCAGTCATTGATCCTAATTGAGCTTCCAAACTTTTAGCAAAATTTGCAACTTCTGTTTCAGCAGTTTTTCTCTCAGGCATTAACATTAATAATTCTTGTGAATCAATATAGCCAAACTTGTTTTGTGCAATTGAACTTAAAGTTAAAAAACTTAAAAGTGCTAGGAATGTAATTTTTTTCATTGTGTGTTATTTGTTGTTTAGTTATTATTTTTAATTGTTATTAGTACCCCATTAGTTCAAGTACTTTGTCTGATTTATCTAGGTTGTCATTTTTATAAAGCATGATTAAATCACTAGAGCTATCAAAAATTACTTGGTACTTATTGTTAGCTGCTAATTGCTGAATTGCATCATGAATTTTATCTTGTATTGGTCTTATCAACTCTTGTCTTTTAGCATACAAGTCACCTTCAGGTCCAAAATATTTTTGTTGTAAATTTTTTGCACCTGTTTCTTTCTTGATGATTGCTTCCTCTCTTTTAGTTTTCATTTCATCAGTAAGTAAAACTTGTTCTTGTTGATAGGCTCTATACATTTGTTCTACATCAGCATATTTGTTCTCAATTTCTTTCTGCCAATCAGCTGATAATGCATCTAATTTATCTTGCGCCTGTCTGAACTCAGGTATTTTATTTAGTATATAATCTGTATCAACATAAGCAAATTTTTGTGCATTGGAATTTGTTATTGTTAAGAAACTTACTGCTAAAATTAAAAATATTTTTTTCATAATTTATTGTTTTAAAAGTTTACAAATCTAATTAAAATTGCTGACCAATAGAGAAGTGAAATTGCCCTCCATTTGCATCAGGGTTAGTAGGTATTTCATCAAGTCCCCATCCATAGTCAAGTCCCATCATTCCAATCATTGGAAGCATTATTCTTACCCCAAATCCTGCTGATCTTTTCACTCCAAAAGGATTAAAGTTATCAAACTTATCCCATGCATTCCCTGCTTCTAAGAAACCTAATGCATATACTGTTGAGCTTGGGTTTAAGCTAATTGCATACCTCAGTTCAGTTGTATATTTATTGTAAATAGTTGCTCCAGTTTGAGGTGATAAAGTATTATTTCCATAACCTCTTAATGAAATCAACTCTCTACCATCAAATTGATAGCCCATTCCACTCATACCATCTCCTCCAACATAAAATCTTTCAAATGGAGCTACTCCTAAATCATTATTATAAGCCCCTAATAGTCCCATCTCAATTCTAGTGTTTAATACCAATTTATCAGTAAAAGCAGAGAACCAAGATGATTTGAATTTCCATTTGTAATATTCTATCCAAGAATATTTCTCTTGGTCAGAAACTGAAGAATAATCATCAATTCCATCAAATATTGAATATGGAGGTGTAACTTTTAAACTTAATGAAAAGTTTGAACCTCTTCTAGGGAATATTATCTGATCTGTTGAGTTCCTACCAACTTTTATATTGTAGTTTACATTATTTGAAAAACCATTTCTGAATGAGAAAAAAGATTGGGAATTAATCAACTTGTATTGCTGAAAATTAATTCCATTATAAAGAGTGAAATAATCATCAGGATATTTTAATCTTTTTCCTAATCCGATAGTTAAACCAGTAATCTCAATTGCTTCTCTTTGTTCATCTGTTTGTCCGTTTGATGAAATTGATTTGTATAAAGAAACACTTAATGATGTTGGTTTTTTCCCGCCAAGCCAAGGTTCTGTAAATGAAAGGTTATAGTTTTGGTAGTAAATTCCATTTGATGATGCTGTTAACGAAAGTCTTTGACCATCTCCAGATGGTAATGGCGCCCATTTGTCTTTTTTAAAGATATTTCTTGTAGAGAAATTTGCAAATGTGAGTCCTAATGAACCAACAATTCTCCCTGCCCCCCAACCTCCTTGTAATTGTATTTGGTCAGATGATTTTTCTTCAACCACATAAGTAATGTCAACCTCATTTCTAACTTGATCAGGATCAATTTTTACATCAAATTTCTCAGGGTTAAAATATTGCATTTGAGAAAGTTCTCTTTGAGATCGCATAATATCAGAACGCTTAAACAAATCGCCAGGTCGAGTTCTTAACTCACGCATTATCACATGGTCATTTGTTTTAGTATTTCCTTTAATCATTACTTTGTTTACCCTAGCTTGCTTACCTTCATAAACTCTAACTTCTAAGTCAATTTTTCTGTCAGAAGCTGCTACTTCAATAGGAGTTGCATTAAAGAATAAATAACCATCATCTAGATAAAGCGAGCTGATATCCGTTCCTTCCTGGCTTCCAAATAATCTAGAATCTAAAACAGTTTGGTCAAAAATATCCCCACTTTCAATCCCTAATTGTCTGATTAATTCTGCTGATGAGTAAACTGTATTTCCAACAAATGAAATATTACCAAACTTATATGTTTCTCCTTCAGAAATTGTCATTTCAATAGTCATAGTGTTATCACTATTCATATAAGCTGTATCTCTAATGATTCTCGCATCACGATAACCAACTTCATTGTATTTAGAGATGATGTTTTTCTTGTCATCCTCATAATTCTTATCAATAAATTTTGAGATTTTGAAAATACGCCAGAAATTTTTTGATTTTGTTTCTTTCATGCTTTTCTTAAGCTTGTAATCGCTTACTGCATAAACGGTATCCTTACGGTTAAGAATGGTTTTTTTAGGATTAAGAATTTTAGTTCTTCCTTTTACAATAATCTCTTTTATCTTAACTTTTTTTCCTTTAGTTATGTTAAAAATTAAGTTCTCAGAATTAGCTGTTGCAGTATCTGTAACGGTTAAATAGCCAATTGTTACATTGTAAAATCCTTTATTGATATAGAATTTCTTTATTTTATTAATGCTGTTATTAATGAGGTTTTGAGTTAAGACTTTCCCTCTCATTAATTTCAAGTCTTCCTTCAAAGTTGTAACATCCGATTTACTAACTTTTTTTCCTTTAAATTTAAATTTTGAAAGCCTGCTGTGTTCTTTTAAATCAATGTTTAGGAAAACAACTTCTCCATCAATTTTCTCAATAGTAATATTTACATCAGCAAATAATCCTTGCTTCCATAGTTTTGTAATTGCTGATGTAATATTATCACCAGGTATTTTAATTTTTTCCCCAACTTCTAGTCCTGAAATAGAGATTAAAGTATTGTTATTAAGATGATCAGCACCATTTACCATAATCCCTCCTATTTCATAGGTTTTTGGAGCTGAATAATCCAATCCATCAGTAGTTTGAGCATTGATAGCAATGCTCATTAAACTGAATATTAAAAGTGCAATTTTTTTCAAAATGTTAATTCTGTATTTGTTCTGTTGTTTTTCCAAATCTTCTTTCTCTGCTTTGATAATCTAATATCGCTTTTGCTAAATCGGCTCTTCTAAAATCTGGCCATAATGTATCAGTAAAATACAATTCGGAATATGCAATTTGCCAAAGTAAGAAATTGCTAATTCTGTATTCTCCACTAGTTCTTATTAATAATTCAGGGTCAGGAACGCTTTTTGTACTAAGATATTGCTGAAATTGTTCTTCAGTAATTTTGTCATTTCCTACTCCCTTCTTTGTAATCTCATTTACTGCATTTAAAATATCCCATCTTCCACTGTAGCTAAGAGCTAAAACAAGTGTCATTCTGGTATTTTCTTTTGTCTTATCTATTGCTTCTGCTAGTTCCTTTTTTGCCTTTGAGGGCAAGCTATCAGTATCACCAATTGCACTTAACTTAATGTTATTGTCCATTAAGGTTTTAGTCTCTTTATTGATTGCGGATACAAGTAAAGTCATCAGGGCATTTACTTCTTTTGATGGTCGTTTCCAGTTTTCAGTTGAAAAAGCATAAAGCGTTAAAAATTCAATACCAATTTCAGCTGCAGCTTCCACAGTATCTCTAACAGCTTTTACTCCATTATTATGACCAAATATCCTAAGTTTCCCCTTGGATTTTGCCCATCTACCATTGCCATCCATGGTAATAGCTATGTGTTTAGGTAAATTATTTTTATTGATTTCTTCCATTAAAATGATTGCTGTTTAGTAATCGCAACCTTTTGTTTTGTTAGCTAACTTAAATGAAAGTGTAATGCCAGCAAAAGAATACCAATCGTTTTTATCAGAATTTCCTCTTTGATCATCTTTCAAATGAGTCCCTAAAGGATCTGACATTTCCATCTCTGATTGAGTCATATCTTGTAGTCCATTGCCTGGAAATGTTGTACTAACATCATCCAGATAATCAGTGAATGTTTTTCTTGTACTGTACTCAAAAATGATATTAAAACTATTGCTTACAGCAATTTTAACTCCACCACCCAATGCTGCTGAAAATTGAATTAAAGAATACTTTTGCCTGTCTGGAAAAGTTGTAGACCCCTGTCCTTCAGTTCCCATTTCTTGCAAGTCAACCCAGTCTCCATTTTTATTTTCTGCTTGGGGATTAAAGTTAAAAATAGAAACTCCTCCATATACAAATGGTGTCCAAGTATATAGTGGGTTTCCTGGGTCATATGGTAAGAAATTAAATTCTACTTGCCCTGAAAGTTCGTAAACTGGAGATCTAAAATGTAACCCTCTACTTGCTGCAATTGTATCATCAGAATCTCTTTCATCAGATCTTAAATTCAAATACATAATCTCTGCTTTGTAAGCAAATCTTTTGTCAATATTTTTTCTGATAACTAAACCAGCAGCTGGTGATGATTGTTTAAAATGAACTGTATTTAAATCACCTAGATAATATGAAGATCCTATTAAAATCCCGATTTCTGTATTTGGTTTAAACTGTTGAGCTTGTATAGCATCCCCAAAAATCAAGAAACTTAATAGCAGTAAAACGGTTATTTTATGTTTAAATCTTTTCATAATCATGATATTATCAATAATTGGCAAATATAAATAATCTAGAGTTTTATAAGTAGATATTAACTTCTTTTATCTAAGCCCCACATTAACTTGTGCCTAATAGTAGCTGTAAATGAATTATTCTGAGGTTGAATTAATTTAATTTTAAAATCTGCCTTCTTAATTATAAGTTCAGTATCACTATCAAAAGCACGAGATCTTGAATCTAATGAAACTAGAGCTAACTGGTCTCTGTCCTCAACTTTTAGTTTTACCACACTATTATCATCAATTACTATTGGCCTTACATTTAAGTTATGTGGCGCATTAGGTGTAATGATTATGTTGTTTGTTCCTGGCATAATAATTGGCCCTCCACAACTAAGCGAATATCCAGTTGATCCTGTTGGGGTTGAAACAACTAATCCATCTGCCCAATAAGTGTTCAGGAATTCATCATCAACAAATGCATCAATTCTAATCATGGATGAAGTATCTTTCTTAGATACTGCAACTTCATTTAATGCAAAATTCTTTTCTTTAAATAGGTTTTTATCAGTATTTAATTCTAATAAAGCACGCTCATTTATCTGATAGTTTCCTTTAAGGATATCATTAACAGCATCATCAATTTGACCAGCTGAAATACTTGAAATAAAGCCTAGCCTTCCCGTATTTATTCCTAAAATAGGGATGTTAGATCCCCTTACATAAGTTACTGCTTTAAGCAATGTACCATCACCACCAATACTGAATAAAAAATCAACATTATTACCTAATGTTTCATGAGAATTGAAAGTAGTAACAGCATTTTTAAAACGAATATTATTTTGCAAAAAAGTGTTAAATTTTTCTTCAACAATAATTTTAATATGCTCGCTTTCCAGCTTCTTAATTAAATGCTGAATGTACTTTGAAAAATGCTCAGGATACGGACTTCCAAAAATTGCGATTGTCATAATTTATTTTTTGACCCAAATGGATTAGAAAAGTGTAAAAATACGCCTTTTTCTCCTAAATGATTAACAGAATATTCAATTCTTAATAATTTATCATAATAGGTTACATAATCTAGGGATATACCTTTTCCCCACAGTAATTTACTTTGCATAGGGTTACTAGCTTTATTTTGATTATCCCTAATGTAGCCCATATCAGAGAAAACACCAAGGTAAATAGAATAATGAGATTTGTTGAATTGTTTCATTTTTACATAAGAAATTTCAAATTCTGTTTTTTCAACTATTGCAAATTTTAATGCTGTTTTACTGAGCCAAAATTGTTGTCCATCAACTACATAATATTCATAACCCCTTACATAATCATTATAGCCAAACCCTTCTTCTTGTGAGTAAGGTTGATAGCCATAAGAAGCTAATTTAACAGTAAAACTACTTCCTAAAAACAAACGATTAACGGGCTCAATATATTTTTCAGCTCTTGCTTTTAACTCAAAATGATTAATTGGACTTGTGCCTTTAAAATATTTTGTTGCTTCAGCACTAAACTGATGCCCATGCAAAGGATAAACTATATAATCTCTGTGTTCATCAGTAAAGGAATAAGTGCTTTTATAATAGTTGCCAGAATTTGAGTTATTACCTAAGTAATTGGGGTTTTTAAAAGTGACACTATCATTAACGGAAGAAGAAAAATAATGAAGTTTTAAAGCATGTTTATAATGAATTTTTTTTCTGTATAAAAGTTCAACATTTGCTTCATAATCATTAGCTGTATACTTGTTTTCATCTTCAAAATATAACAGCTGATTATCTATTGTTTGATAATGAGTTTTCTTTCTTCTAAAGAGTTGTAGGTTTGTATTTAGCCCGATTGTTTTTTGCTTATTAAAATAAGGAATTTGATATGAAAGTAAATAATGTTCTTTAAATCCCCTTCTTATTTTGAATTGCAAAAGTTCGTTTCTTCCTCTAAAATTTTCCCAATTTAAGAAAATCCCATAATTTAATCTTGAAAAATCAGAATAATCATTTGATTTAAATTCATCCCACCAAGTGTTGAAATTTCTTTCTGATATTTCAAAAACAGGATAGGGCCAGAAATACCATTTTTCTGTTACTTCAATATAGATATTTCCCTCATTTTGAGTTATCTCTACAAAATTGAATAATTTTAAATTATTTAAATTTTCAGTACTTTCTTTTATTTTTTCCTTGAGAATGTCTTGATTATAATTCTCGTTCTTTTGAAAAGTAACTTCTCTTAGAATAATTTCTTTTTTAGTTTTATTATTTCCTAAAATCTCAACATTTAAAATGGTAGTTTCACTTTGAGAAAAAACGAAAGTTGAGCTAAAAAAAAGAAAAAAGATTAATGAAAGTTTCTTCATTTTAAGGATTTAAAAACCGCATTAATGATTCGTATCTGTCAGTAAAATCATCATTAGTTTCCTCAGTATTGAATGATGCAGATACATTGTAGTCAAAACGCTCTAAATCTTTTACTATAGAGTTAATATCCATAGTATTTAGCTTTAATGTAAGTTCAATTTGCAGCGCATCAGGAATTGAAGTAATGTATGAACTTAATATTTTAGTATTATTATCTTCTACAATCCTAGCAATCTCACTCATTTGATAATCATTTTGATTCATCCTTAAAACAATAACCCCACCATTACTTTGTATAGATGTACTTTTTGCAATAGTATATAGTAACTTTCTATTCGTAATTGAACCCAAATAATGTTTTTCTTCATCTAAAACAGGAATTACTGTAAGGCTAAATTTTTCTAGTTCTTCAATAATATCAAAAAGGTGTTGAGTGCCAATAACACTTGGAGCTGTAATTTCCTCAAGATGTTCTTCAATAGATTCTTCTTCATTGTCCCAGTTTAGGATTTCTTTCTCTGATAATATGCCTAAATAAAAGCCGTTTCTTACCACTGGAAGATGATTTACTCTTAGCTCTTCCATCAGTGAAATTGCTCGCAACCCATCATCATCAGGATGTAAACTTGTTAATGATTGAGAAATTAAATCACTTGCTTGCATATGGCAAACATACTATTTTTTTACTTTTGTGACCTATGACAAAGCTCAGTGTAAATATAAATAAGATTGCAACTATCAGAAATGCTAGAGGAGGAAATACGCCATCTGTGGTTGAAGCGGCAATAAATTGTCAAAAATTTGGTGCTGATGGAATTACAATTCATCCAAGGCCTGATGAAAGACATATTACAAAAACAGATGTGTATGATATTAAACCAATTATTAGCACTGAATATAATATTGAGGGATACCCAAGTACTGATTTCATAAAAATGGTAATTGATATTTTACCTGAACAGGTTACTTTAGTTCCTGATGGACCTGATGTAATTACTTCTTCTGTAGGGTGGGATACAATAAAGTTCCAGGATTATTTGAAAGAGATTATTGCTGAATTTAAGGAGCATGGAATTAGAACTTCCATTTTTATTGACCCAAAATTTGAAATGATTGAAGGGGCAAAGTTGTGCGGTACGGATAGGGTTGAATTGTATACAGAAGATTATGCCAAAGGGTTTTCAATAAATAAAGAAAAAGCTATTGCTCCTTATATTTTAGCTGCCAATAAAGCTAGTGAACTTTGTTTAGAGATAAATGCAGGACACGATTTGAGTTTAGAAAATCTGGAATATTTTGCAAAGAATATTCCAAATTTGGCTGAGGTTTCCATTGGTCATGCACTTATTAGTGATGCACTTTATTTAGGATTAGAAAATGCTATTCAGATGTATAAACGACTATTATAGATGAAATTATTTTCAAAAAAATATGGTGATAAAGGGCAGGATTTAATTGTTATTCATGGGTTGTTTGGCATGAGTGATAATTGGAATACTCTTGGAAAAAAATTTGCTAAATATTGCAAGGTGCATTTAATCGATTTAAGAAATCATGGTAGATCTCTGCATGCTGAAGAGTTTAATTATGAGGTAATGTGTGAGGATGTTTTGGAATATATGGAGGATCATAATATTCAAAAACTAATACTATTAGGACATTCTTTGGGTGGAAAAGTGGCCATGAAATTTGCCTTTACACATCCTGAAAAGATTGAAAAATTAATAGTAGCAGATATTGCCCCTAGAGAGTATAATAGTGATTTTTATAAAAACCTTTTGGCAACTTTATACAAACTGCCTTTAGGGGATTTTGATAAAAGAGAAGAAATTGACAAATTACTTTCGTTTAGTTTTGAGGATAAAGGAATGCGCCTGTTTCTTTTAAAAAACCTTTATAGAGATGAAAACAAGGAATTTGCTTGGCGTTTTAATATTGAAGTTCTTTTGGAAAAAGTAAATAATATACAAGAAGCCGATTTTGTAAAAGGAATTTGTAAAATTCCAACTCATTTTATAAGAGGAGGAAACTCAAATTACATAACAACACAAGACGAACTAATTATAAATAAACACTTTTCTGATTTTAGTATTGCTACTATTGGTGGTGCAGGACACTGGTTGCATGCGGAGAATCCAGAACGCTTTTATAATGAGGTTATGGGATTTTGTTTAATGTAAATTAAGCAAAGAAATTTAGGGAAATTAGTTACGGTAGATTAGTGAGGTATTTTAAGTAATATCTATTCAGACAAGAAGTAGTTCTTTTCAATTCAGAATTTTTCCAAGCTGCTGCATAACATTCTTTTTTACAATTCATTTTCGGATATCCTGCGTCTTGTGCAACCCCCAAAACCATTACATAAGCATTTGTCGGGGGTTTTTCTGCTGGCTGACTGCAAGCAAAAGAAAATGGTATAATTAAATAAACTAAATTTCTCATTTTATGATTTTTTCAAAACAATAATATTTGTCTTTTTCAGGCTTTAAATCTATTGTGCCGAGTTCTGTATATCCAAGCCTTCTGTAAAATTCCATTGCTTTTGGATTTCCAGAATAGGTATCCAATCGTATGGATTGATATCCTTCTTCTGCAACAACCTCTTCCACAAATAACATCAGTTCTTTCCCAATTCCATCTCCCCATTTTTCTTCAAATACCGCTAACCTGTGGACAACTAAAAACTTGTTTGTTTTATCTGCCCAGTCAATAGTTAAATAAGTTTTATCTTGATTTTCATCAATATTAATTCCTCCAATTATTCCTCCATTTTCTTCTGCTACAAAGTAAGTTCTTGCTTTCAAGTCAGCTATAATTACATCAACATTCGGGTAGCTTGAATCCCATTGATCTATCCCGTTTTTTAGCATCCCGTTAACACAGGAATTATACATTAACATTATATTCCCAAGATCAGATTTATTTGCTTTACGGATTATCATTGCACAAGTAAATTACACCCTCTAACATCAGCATTATTGAACCTTCCTAAAACTGAAAAGCTACCATCATCAAAAGTTCTTCCTAAATCCTGTGTAGCAATAAACGGACAAGAATAAATATTCGCCAAATCAATTACATTTATACCTCCTGTTTTATTGCTAATTATTGATAGCGGATCATTTATATCTCTTGTTAATATTTTCATCCATGGAGGAGTTTTAAAAATATTATTTCCTTTTGAGTATCCTTGTGATAAAAGCTCAGTCATACCATATTCCGAATGTATGTTTTCAGCAGCAAATGAATGCTTTAATATACTGTGGATTTCTTCTTTTAGCAGTTCTTTTCTTTGCCCTTTCATTCCCCCAGTTTCCATTATAATGATGTGTTCTAATTTCAGAGGAAACACTTCTGCTAAATCAAGTAAAGCATAAGTTACCCCAAACAATATTGTTTTTTGTTTTTTGCTTTCTAATTCCTTTAAGGTAGTGGCTAATTCCTCATAATTATTGAGATAGTAATTGCTTTGTGGATGCTTGCTTTTTTTTATTAAATCATCAACCATATAAATGAGTGATGAGTCTTCTCTTTCTTTATATGATGGGAGTAAAGCAAGTATGCAATAGTCAGTAATATCGCCATAAAAAAGTTGAAATGCTTTTTGATAAGAACTTTTATACAGCTCAATATTGCTTACTAAATGTTGGCTTTGCTCTCCTGTACTACCGCTACTTAAAAATATTTCTTCAATTGCTTGCCCTTGGCAGATGATTTGTTCTGTCTTAAAAAATTCTACAGGTAAAAATGGAATTTCATTTATATTTTCAGGGTGTTTTCCCCTTAATATAAGTGCAGCATAAGCAGCATAAGTTAGGTTGTTCTCCATTTGAAAGTCAAATATTTCCAATGCTAACTTTTCAAAAGTTGCATCATTTGTGCAATTAAATATTTTATTTATAAATGTATTCAATTTATTAGTTGCTTAAAATTCAAAAGTACTATTTTTACGTTAAATTAAAATTATGAAAACATTAAATAAAACAACACTAATAATCTTGCTTTTTACTATTGTAATGAGCGCTTGCCAATCTAATACTTCTACTGAAAGTAAAACAGTAAATGAGCCATCAGTATTTTTTAAAAACATGCAAAATGGGGCTATTCTATCTTCTCCTTTTTTAGTAGAAATGGGGGTAGAGGGCATGGAGGTTGAAGCTGCAGGTGAAATTAATGCTTTAAAAGGGCATCATCATATTATTATAAATTCTGATTTTATTGCTGACGGTGATATTGTGCCTGCTAATGCTCAGCATATCCATTTCGGATTAGGTCAAATTGAAACTACCTTGGATTTAGATGCAGGAAATTATTCTTTAACACTACAGTTTGCGGATGGAATGCATCAGTCTTATGGTGAAGGAATGAGTAAAACCATAAATGTAACAGTTCGATAATAATAAGAACTAATTAGTGAAACAATAAAAAAGGCGACTTAATTTGGAATCGCCTTTTTTATTAGTTATCGTTAATTTCTAGAATTTGTATTCTAAATTTATGTATAGAGTATTTTCAGTTTCAGATCCATCTGCAGCATCTGCCCATGATTGCATGTTTAATGCAAGAGTTACTCCTTTTGTCATTTGTCTTTCTATACCATAAATTGTATATGAACCTTTATTAGCGGTTTCTGTAGCATCGTCGTATCTAGCAAATAACGTATAATCTTCATTTAATTTGTAAGTCCCATAAATCGATATTAAACTTTCTTCTTCATCTGCTATAATATTATCTGCGTTTTGCATCAAACTTGCTTCATAACCAAGTGAAAAATTTGTTCCAGAATATGCAATGCTAGCAGTAGAAATATATTGAGAATCGGTTGAATCAGTATAAGTGTTTCTAGGAGATATATCTTGGTGTAATCTTAAACCTAATTTAGTGCTTATTGTATAAGTAATTCCTAAACCACCTCTAAATAATCCATTAGATGCCTGTGTTTTTTTATACCCTTCTCCATTTAAAACTTGCGCATCTAAGCTAATATTATCAGATAATTTATAATCTACCGTTAGGCCAAGATCTGCAGCATTCGCCCATTTATATTTATCTTGCGCAGATTTTTCAATATATCTTCTTCCCCAAGATTTTTCCATAAATTTAAAATTCTTTGTACCTACCATACCCGAGTTAAGAGTTAATTTGTCTGAAGCCCTCCATTTTAGAGATGCGATTTTTAGGAATGCGGTGTAAGCGCTTCCGCTACTATTACTACCTACATCAAATGTTATTTTTGTAGAGAATTTTTCATCTATATTGTATGAGTATCCTAAATATGCTCTTTTTAGTTCAAATTCTTTAAATGCTTGTTCTCCTTCTTCAGTAGATATGTCATAATTGAAGTTAGAGAAAATTTTGACCGAAGGAGTCCCTTCTTGTGCACTTACATTTAACGACATAATAAATGCAGTGCTTAGTAATAAAATTGTTTTTTTCATCATAGTATAAAATTTGGTTATTATTTTTCAGAAAAAATAATATGTTTGAATAGATTTCATGTTAATTTAATATCAATAAATCGTATTGGTGTTATAGCCCTAGTCTGCTAAAGAATTTTACAATACCTTGAACAAATTGTTCAGGCATTTCTGTTAACATTAAGTCTACTGTTAATTGGTCGTTAACACCGATTGCAATTGCAATAGAAATAACAAGACCTAGAATTGCATAACTAGCATCTTTTAATCCAAGTCTTATAGAAGCCCATAGTGTATTATCAGAGGTTCTCATAATTGACATTCCTATTTCTCTACCTGCAAGTAATCCAATAAACACCCACGTAGTACTCATAGGGACATTAGAGTATAACTTAAAGTAAAATAAGATGACACAATAAATTAAGTCAATTAAAGTAGCAAATCTTACATCTGTAACTACTGATTTTTCAGTAACAATCTTTTGTATTCTTCCTCCTTTATAATAAAGTAATAATCCTAATCCTATTACAACAATTGATGTAAAACCAATAAACTCTGCGGTGTTTAGGCTTCTTGGTAAGTATACTGCAATATTAGCAGCATCTTGCATCAGCCAAACTGACCAAAGTGTACCTGAAGTAATCCATTGTGCAATTGTCCATCCAAATTTCGCTTTTCCTGTAAAATACTTTTTAGATGCCTTAGCAACTATCATAAAAAAGATAAGTCCCATTATTAAGGAAAGTATATATCCACTCATACTCTTTGCAAGCACACCTCCTACGGCTGCAGGTGTGGCGGCAAATGAAGTAAGTAATATAAATGTAGTGGATACTGGCATTCTTAATCGCGTAAGAATTAGTAAGAATATTGGTGCGGCAATTTGCAGGAAATGAAATTCCGTAGGGGCTATTTCAAATCCTTTAGATGTTAATCTTCCGTGTGAAACATCTCCACCAAGAGTTACCCAACTAAATAGCATGGTAAAGAAAAATATTCCTCCAATGAAAATCCAAAGCACCCACCATTTCTTATCTTGGTTTGATGCGATAAAAGTTCCAATAGTTTGTATACTATCATTTGCAATTGCAGCATATGCTGCAAAAATAAACCCAACCCACATTGCATACTGAGGATAGGGCGTAGCAAACATTGCAAGTAAAAATGAGCAAATTATAAATAATAGAAAATTGTGTTCAGTTTTAGGAAACCAAACTGTTGCTGGAAAACTAAAAGCTTTAATAAGTTTTTTCATAGCGTGTTATGGAAGTAGATTTTTTAAACAGCTGCGAAAAAAACAGTTATCATAATTGCTAAGTAAACTACTGCTGATAAATCTAGTGGTTGTGTGTTTGTTGTGTTGTTCATTTTGATTAGTTTTTATTTGATGCAAATGTGAAAATAGAATTTAGTTAAAGAGTTAATTAAACATTATCCTAATGTTAAGGAATTGTTAATTTTTGTTATTAGTATTATATTCAATTATTTATATGACGTAATATTTTTTATTTTGCAAATATGTATTATAACAGCTATCTAATAGAAAACATATGTTATGTATTTGTTAATTTATTGATCATTTGAAGTTAATTAATAAAATAAAGCTATTCTAACCTTTTTATCTTTTATACTTTTGTAAAAAAATAAATATGAGTCAAAAAATTTTATTAGTAGACGATGAGGAGGATATTTTAGAGTTTTTATCTTATAACCTAATAAAAGATGGATTTGAAATACTTACTGCAAATAATGGTGCAAAAGGATTAGCATTAGCAAAAAAGCATAAGCCAGATTTAGTTATTTTAGATGTAATGATGCCAGAGATGGATGGTGTTGATGTATGTCAAAGGATAAGAGAATTACCTGAGTTAGATGAAACACTTGTATTATTTTTATCTGCAAGAGCTGAGGATTATTCTGAGTTAGCAGGTTTTAGTGCAGGCGCTGATGATTATATTACTAAGCCAATAAAACCTAAATTACTAATTAGTAGGGTTAACGCTATTTTAAGAAGAAAAAGTAGAAATAAAGCTGTAAATAGCATAAAAGTTGGAGGAATTGAAATTGATCAAGAAAAACACACTATTTCTTGTAATGGTGAGTTTATTTCTTTGGCTAGAAAAGAATTTAAGTTATTATTTTACTTAATGACTATACCTGCTAAGGTTTTCACTAGACAAGAGATAATTAATGAGGTTTGGAAGGATGCAATAGTTGGAGATAGAACTATTGATGTTCATATTAGAAAAATAAGGGAGAAGATTGGAGATAATCATATTAAAACAGTAAAAGGAGTAGGATATAAATTTGATATATAATGCGATTTAATACACCAATAAAAATATCATTATTCTTAAGTGCGGTACTTTTTGTTTTAGCAGGAAGTTTATTTTATGTAGCATCAGGAACTGAGTATTTTCTTTTAAGTTTAGTTTTATTCTTTTGGTTTTCAGTTGTATTAATTTATCAAGTTGTAAAACTATATATACATAGTAAGATTAGTGTTATATATAAAAATATCTATAAGCACAAAGGCGTTACAAGGTTTGTAGATGTAGATGTTGATTCAGTAGAAAAAGAAGTTGAAAATTGGGCAATACAGAAAGAAAATGAAATTCTGCAAATGAAAGCATCAGAAACTTATAGAAGAGAATTTATTGGTAATGTTTCACATGAGCTAAAAACACCAATTTTTAATATACAAGGATATATTCTTACACTTTTAGATGGAGGCTTATTTGATGAAGAGGTAAACATGAAATACTTGAAAAGAACTAGTAAGAGTGTTGATAGAATGATTAATATTGTAGATGATTTAGAGGTTATTACCAGATTGGAAACAGAAGAAACGCAATTAGAGATAGGGGAATTTAATATTGTTGAGTTAGCAAAAGATGTGCTTGATCAGTTAGAATTAAAAGCAAATGAGTCAAAAATTGAATTGTCGATTCAGAAAGAAATACTTGGAGAGTTTGTTTTAGGAGATATTGATAAAATTCAGCAAGTTTTTGCAAATCTAGTTAGCAACTCTATTAAATATGGGAAAGAGGGTGGTCGCACTGAAGTAAGGTTTTTTGACATGAATGAGAATATTTTAATAGAGATTGCTGACGATGGTATCGGTATTAGTGAGATGGATCTTCCTAGGCTTTTTGAAAGGTTTTATAGAGTAGATAAAAACAGGTCTAGAAAAATTGGAGGTACAGGATTAGGTTTAGCAATTGTAAAACATATTATTGAAGCTCATAATCAGACAATTAATGTTAGAAGTACTGTTGATGTTGGATCTACTTTTTCTTTTATTCTAGAAAAGGCAAAATAGTTCTTCCCAATTTGTTGTAGTTTGTTTTAAGGCAACAAAACCTGAGTATTTTTTACTTTCAGTTATTGCTTTTTCAAAATCAAAATCAGCTTGTTTTTGTGAGTAACAAATTCTATTCTGATGAAAATTACCAGCTAGATACTCTTGCTCGGTTTGTCCTGGTGTTGGAATGAAAAATGCCTTTTTCTCAAGTTTCGCTAAATCCATAACTGTAGAATACCCAGGCCTGCAAATAATAAGTTCAGATTGTGTAATGGCTGTATTTAATTCAGTTGCGCTCATATGAGAATGAACACTTAAATTCCCCATGGTTTCATTTGTATCTATCTCAGGTTTCCCAAGTACAATTAATGATTTTTCTTTTCTGTATTTTAAAGCTTTTATCAAACCTTCTTCAAGTATTGTTCTTTGGGGTTCTGGCCCAGAAACAATTGCTAAGAAATCATATTTTTTCTTTTTATCTGCTTTCTCAAAACGAGATTGAACTCCTATATATGAGGTCTTGTTGGGTAGATTATCAGGTTTTGATAATTCTCCAGCCAAGCTATTTTCATCATCATCCATCACCCAACAAGCATCAAATTTATTAATGTATTTGTAATTATAATTTTGAATACTTTTAGAAAAGTAAGGACTTTGTATTTTAAGTTGATGAGTGATAAAAGCAGTTGGTACTTTATTGGAATACAGCCCATATCTGTTGTCTGATATTACACCATGAATATTGTAATCTTCAATAATTTGATTTAACATTGCATGTTCTTTTTTAATACCTACAATTAATTTAGGAAGTTGCAAAAGCATACTAATACTCATGGGAAAATACTTAGGGTATTTAACGTTGTATCCTGAAAAACGAATCATTTCTAAGTCAGTAAACTCTGTGCTTAAAAGATGCATAGGCCTGCCATCAGCTGCAATAATTACTTCATAATTATGTGAAATTAGTTGTTTTATTATTGGTATGCATCTTGTAGCATGCCCAATTCCCCAATCAAGTGGAGCAACTAATATTCGTTTTTTTGATTTCACAGGCCAAAAATACTTAAAACAAAGTATTTTTGCATAAAAATTTTAGTTTTGGCAAAAAATAAGTTAAGAAAATTCGGGCAGATGAAGGATTACCCTCATGTTGAGGAGCCTACTTTGGAGGAGATGAAAGAAGGATTTCATTTAAAAGGAAAATGGTCCAAAGAGTTTTTCAAAAATGACAATCCTATAGTGTTGGAGCTTGGTTGTGGTATGGGTGAGTATAGTGTAGGTTTAGCTGATAAATGCCCAGATAAAAACTTTTTGGGTGTTGATATAAAGGGCGCTAGAATTTGGCAAGGAGCTACTGATTCCTTAGAAAAAGACATGAAGAATGTCGGTTTTTTAAGAATCAGGATTGATTGGATTGAAAGTTGTTTTGAAGAGGGGGAGGTTGACGAGATATGGATTACTTTTCCTGATCCTCAAATGAAAAAAAGAAGAGAGACTAAGCGTTTAACTCATCCCGGATTTTTAAAAAGATATAAGTATATATTGAAAGAAGATGCTCCTATTCATTTAAAAACAGATAGTCAATTTTTACATGGTTTTACCTTAGGAGTTATCACTGGTAAAGGTCATAAATTGGAGGATAGTACTAATGATTTATATGGTTCGCCAATGTTAAGGGAACACATGGAAATCAAAACCCATTACGAGCAAATCTATTTAGACAAAGGAATACCGATTACTTATTTAAGATTCAAACTTGCAAGATAATTTCTTTCATAAAGTTTGTGGGATTGTTCTCCAGATCCCTGAAGGGAAAGTTTGTACTTATGGAGTTATTGCAAAATATTTGAGCAGTGCAAAATCTGCTAGAATGGTAGGTTGGACTTTTAATAAATCCCCAAGTGATGTGCCTGCTCATAGGGTGGTGAATAAGCAAGGTTTACTTACATGAAAAATGCATTTTGACGGCATTACTTTAATGCAAGATTTATAGAAAATGAAGGAGTTGAAATTAAAGACAACCAAATAATTGATTTAGAAAAATATTTATGGGAGCCTAAAAACTAAAATCTAACTTCCTATCTTTGCATTCCAAAATTTTAAAGAATGAAACTTACCAAAGAAGTTATTTTAGCGGCACTATCTAATATTACTTTGCCTAATGAGGGTCAGAATATTGTTGAATGTGGAGCGATAAAAAATGTGCAGATTTTCGGTACTGATGTTGAGTTAGATGTTGAGATAAAAAACCCTACATTACAATATAAAAAGCGTGTTGAGGTAGATTGCTTAAAAGCAATTCATGAGCATGCTTATGAAAAATCTAAAGTAAAGGTAAATCTTTTAGTTAATGCTCCAGAAAAATCAAATATTATTAAAGGCAATGAGATTCCTGGAGTTAAAAATATTGTTGCGGTTTCATCTGGCAAGGGAGGTGTTGGAAAATCAACTATTGCAGCAAATTTAGCTGTTGGGTTAGCTGATTTAGGATATAATGTTGGTGTAATTGATGCTGATATTTATGGTCCTTCTATTCATATTATGTTTGGATTGGAGGGGGCAACTCCTGAAGCAATTCAAATTGATGGAAAATCAAAAATTAAACCTTTGGAAAGTTATGGTGTAAAGCTATTATCTATAGGGTTTTTTGCTCAAAGTCAACAGGCAGTTGTTTGGAGGGGACCGATGGCTTCAAAAGCGTTGAACCAGTTACTTTGGGATACGCATTGGGGGGAGTTGGATTACCTTATTGTTGATTTGCCCCCTGGTACTGGTGATATACATTTATCATTGGTGCAATCAATTCCCTTAACGGGTGCTATTGTAGTGAGTACTCCTCAAAATATTGCTTTAGCTGATGCTAAAAAAGGAGTGAATATGTTTCAGATGGACAGTATTGCCGTTCCTGTTTTAGGGATGGTGGAGAACATGTCTTATTTCACTCCTGAAGAATTGCCTGATAATAAATATTACATTTTTGGTGAAGGCGGAGCTAAAGGGTTAGCTGAATACATGGGTATTGATTTGTTGGCTGAAATCCCTCTTGTTCAATCAGTTCGTGAAGCTGCTGATGCAGGAAGACCTGCCGTATTACAAGGTGCTACCCCTGTTGCACTAGAGTTTTTAAATTTGGCTAAGAATGTAGTAACCGCAATTGAAAAAAGAAATGTAAGTTTGCCACCAACATCAGCAGTGGAAACTACAAATGAGGCGGGTTGCTCAACTAAATAAAATATTATGGGAATTATTACTGACAAAACTATTATTGATAAAATTGAGTGTGCTTTAGCTGAGATAAGACCTTTTTTAGAGGATGATGGTGGTGATATTAATTTTATTGAACTTACTGATGAATGGGTAGTGAAAGTAAAATTGATTGGAGCTTGCAGCAGTTGCAGTATTAGTTTATCAACTTTAAAAAATGGTGTTGAGGTTGTGGTTAAGCGCGCTGTTCCTGAAGTGAAAGAGGTTATTGAAATTTCTGCTCTCTAATAGTTAATTATTTTTCTTGATGCTATATCTAGTAGAGTGCTTTTCTATTTAGAATTGCTATAAATTACATTAAACAGTTATTTTATGCCTATTTTTTTAATTTGAAAAATATAAATTTGCAACCTAAAATTGAAGATATATTTAACATGATTAGAATTAATAATATTAAAAACTACCTTTTACTTCTTATAGTATCGTTTGCATTTTCATTTCAAGCGTTAGCTGAAGTAGATGGCGCTCAAATTTTTAAACAAAACTGTACAGCATGTCATGTTTTAGGAGAGACTAAGCTTATTGGTCCAGGTTTAAAAGGCATAACAGAAAAAAGAGACAAAGGATGGTTGAAAAAATGGATTAATAATTCATCTGAATTAATTGCTTCTGGTGATGAAGATGCAATTGCAATTTTTGAGGAGTATAATAAAGTTGCAATGACAAATTTTTATTTTTCTGATGAAGAATTTGAAGCTTTATTTGGTTATTTAGAAAATCCTCCAGTAGAAGAGGCTCCTGTTGCTATCCAAAATACTGTTGTTGCAGAGGAAGAAGGGTTGTCTGCTTCTACTCAAATGATGTTGATTGCTTTGGTTTTATTAACTCTTATATACATATTGACATCTGTTAAAAACAGTCTTAAAGAAAGTTTAGGGCAAAATACTGAGTCAGTTTCTGCAACAGTACAATCTAATTTTACATTGTTTTTCTCCAAGACTATTAACAAATTATTTGTTGGCTTATTTTTTGCAATTATAATTTTGAAGATTGTATATGATGCAATGATGGGTGTAGGTGTTACTACTAATTATCAACCTGAACAGCCAATCGCTTTTTCACACAAAATTCATGCAGGTGATAATGGGATTGACTGTAATTATTGTCATGTTTCCGCTAGAAAGTCTAAGCATTCTAGTATACCATCTGCTAATGTTTGCATGAATTGTCATGCAAGTATTGTAGAAGGCTCTATCGCAGGCGCTACAGAATTACAAAAAATATATGATGCAGTTGGCTATGATCCTGATAAGCGACAATATATTGAAGGTTACGAGCAAAAGCCTATTGAATGGGTAAGGATTCATAATCTTCCTGATTTAGCTTATTTTAATCACTCGCAACATGTTAACGTAGGTAAAATTGAGTGTCAAGAATGTCATGGAGCTATTGAGGAGATGGATGTTGTAAAACAAGAAAATGATTTAACTATGGGTTGGTGTATTAATTGCCATAGAGAGACAGAGGTAAAAATGGAAGGAAACGATTACTATACTAGTCTTCATGAAAAAATGAAAGAGCAATATTCAGGTGAAAAAATTACTGTAGATAAGATAGGTGGTTTAGAGTGTGGTAAGTGCCATTATTAATAAGTATTTAGATTTAAGTTCTATATAATATGACAAAAGCAAAAAAATATTGGAAAGGTTTAGCAGAGCTAAATAATGATCCGATTGTAGACAAGTTAAAACAAAATGAATTTGTTGAAGAAATTCCAGTAGATAAGTTTTTAGGTGATAGTGATATTTCATCTACATCTACATCAAGAAGAGATTTCTTAAAGTTTTTAGGATTCAGTACAGCAGCTGCAACTTTAGCGGCTTGCGAGACTCCTGTTAACAAAGCTATTCCTTATGTAATTAAGCCTGAAGAAGTAACTCCTGGAGTTGCTAATTTCTATGCAACTACAATGTATGATGGGCATGATTATGCTTCTATATTAGTTAAAACTAGAGAGGGAAGACCTATTAAGATTGAGCCAAACAAAACAGGAACTAATGCAAGAATTCAAGCTTCTGTTCTGTCATTATATGATTCTTCAAGATTAAAGAATCCTATGAAATTAGGTGTTAAATCTGATTGGAACACTGTAGATGCTGATATTACTGCTGAGTTAGAAAAAATTTCTGCTGATGGAGGAAATATTGCATTTCTAACTGCTACTATATTAAGCCCATCTACTAAACAATTAATTGCTGATTTTTCATCTAAATATAAAAATGTAAGACATGTACAAATGGATGCTGTTTCTTCTCATGGTACATTAGAAGCAAATGAGACTTCATTTGGAGTAAGAGCTTTACCTATGTTTCGTTTTGATAAAGCTGCTGTTATTGTTTCATTTGGTGCTGATTTTATTGGTAATTGGGGGCACCCAAACAATGAAAAAGATTATGCTTTAGGTAGAAATCCAAATGATGGTAAAATGTCTAAACACTATCAAGTTGAATCTAGTTTATCATTAACAGGTTCTAATGCTGATGAAAGAATCCAAATTAAACCTTCTGAACAAGCTGGTTTATTATCTAATTTGTTAAATGCCTTAAATGGCGGTGATGCTGATATTAGAATTGCTAAAATGGCTGCTGATTTATCTAAAAATCCAGGAAACTCAATTGTTGTATGCGGTAGTAATGATACTAAAATTCAAATTTTAGTTAATGCAATAAATGATAAATTAGGAAATTATGAAAATACAATTACTTTATCAGCACCTTCTTATTTGAAGCAAGGAAATGATAATGATGTTGCTCAATTAATTACCGATATGAATGATGGTAATATTGCCGCATTAATTACTTATAATGTAAATCCTTCTTATTCCTTAAAGAATGCAGCAGGATATAATTCAGGCTTAGAAAAAGTATCTTTAACTATTTCTACTTCACTTTATAATGATGAGTCTGCTTCAAAAATGATGTATGTTTGTCCTGATAATCATTACTTGGAATCATGGGGTGATGCTATACCAACTCATGGTGAATATACTTTTATGCAACCAACTATCTCTCCATTGTTTAATGGAAGGCAGTTTCAAGAAAGTATGATGAGCTGGATGGGGGAATCAGATTATCATACTTATCTACAAAACTATTATTCATTTGCTGATTGGAATCAATCTGTACATGATGGTTACTTTACTTCAAATGATGGAAAAATGAATCCTAAATCTTTTGCTGCTACTATTCCTTCTTTTGATTTATCAAAATCTGAGGCTATAGAGTTTGAGATGACTGAGAAAATATCAATGGGTGATGGTTCTCAATCTAATAATCCTTGGTTGCAAGAATTACCAGATCCGTTATCCAGAGCTTGTTGGGATAATTATTTAACAATTTCAGCTTCTACAGCTGGTGATTTAGGAATAACAAATTGGAATATTTCTAATGGCGCCTTAAATGGCAGTATGGTTAACGTTACTGTAAATGGAACTACTTTAAATAATGTTCCAGTTATGATTCAACCAGGGCAAGCTAATAGTACCGTTGCATTAGCAGTTGGATATGGTAGAACTGCTGCAGGGAAATGTGGTAATGATATAGGTTTTAACGCTTTTTCTTTAGGAAATGGAGATGCTATTATTGAAGTAGTTGATGGTGAGTACGAATTTGCAGCTGTTCAATTACATCATACGATGATGGGAAGAGATATTGTAAAAGAAACTACACTTGCTGATTTTATTGTCGATCCTACTTCAGGAAATCATAAAACATTATATGCTACTCATGATGGTCCTAAAACTGGGGATAAAGTTTCTCTTTGGGATGAGTTTGATCATTCAACAGGTCACTTTTGGAATATGTCAATTGACTTAACACTTTGTACAGGATGTGCTGCTTGTGTTATTTCTTGTCATGCTGAAAATAATGTTCCTGTTGTTGGTAAAGAAGAAATTAGAAAATCGAGAGATATGCACTGGTTGCGTATTGACCGTTATTTTTCTTCTGATATGACAAAAGAATTATCTGCTGAAGAAAAAATATCTGCAATTGATATGTATGCTGAAATGGAGGATCCTTCAGGAAATCCTGAAACGGTTTATCAGCCAGTAATGTGTCAGCATTGTAATCATGCTCCTTGTGAGACTGTTTGTCCTGTTGCTGCCACCTCACATGGTGCAGAAGGTCAAAATCATATGGCTTATAATAGATGTGTGGGTACAAGGTATTGTGCGAATAACTGTCCTTATAAAGTAAGAAGATTTAACTGGTTCCAATATTCTGATAACGATAAGTTTGATTTCAACATGAATGATGACTATGGTAAAATGGTATTAAATCCTGATGTGGTTGTTCGTTCAAGAGGAGTTGTTGAGAAATGTAGTATGTGTATACAGCAAATACAAGCAATTAAACTTGATGCTAAAAACACTGGAAGAACAGTTAGAGATGAAGATGCACAAACAGCATGTTCTTCTGCTTGCTCTACAAATGCAATCGTGTTTGGAGATGTAAATGATAATTCTCATCAGATTCAAGGATTGAAGAAGGACTCTAGATCATATCAGCTGCTAGACCATTTGAATGTTGATCCTTCAGTATTCTATCAAACTAAAATTAGAAATAAAGCTTAATTATATTATGCATAAAGAATCAGAAATTAGAGACCCATTAATTCTTGGTAATAAGTCCTACCATGATATTACAAAAGATATTGCGTTTCCTGTTGAAGGTAAGGCTAATAAATATTGGTGGATTTTATTTTCACTGTCATTAGTTCTTTTCTTATGGGGTGTTGTCTCAATGGCATACACTATTGGAACAGGAATTGGTGCTTGGGGGTTGAATAAAACAGTAAACTGGGCATGGGATATTACTAACTTTGTTTGGTGGATTGGAATTGGACATGCGGGAACATTAATCTCTGCAGTACTTTTATTATTCCGTCAAAAGTGGAGAATGTCAATTAACCGTTCAGCAGAAGCAATGACAATATTTGGTGTTGCTCAAGCTGCATTATTCCCATTAATTCATATGGGAAGACCATGGTTAGCTTACTATGTATTTCCTATTCCTAATCAATTTGGTTCACTTTGGGTAAATTTTAATTCTCCATTATTATGGGATGTATTTGCAATTTCAACTTACTTCTCTGTTTCAGTAGTATTCTGGTACATTGGTTTAATTCCTGATTTTGCAATGCTAAGAGATAGAATGAGTGCAAAAACAGCACCTTTGAAAAAGCAGTTATATTCATTCCTTTCTTTCGGATGGAGTGGTAAAGCAAAACATTGGCAAAGATTTGAAGAAGTTTCTTTAGTATTAGCTGGTTTAGCTACTCCTTTAGTATTCTCGGTTCACTCTATTGTATCTATGGACTTTGCAACTTCAATTATACCAGGTTGGCACACGACAATCTTTCCTCCTTATTTTGTTTTAGGAGCATTATTTTCTGGCTTTGCAATGGTAGAAACTTTACTTATTATAATGAGGAAAGTTGTGAATATGGAAGCTTATATCACTATTAAGCATATTGAATATATGAATATTATTATCTTGCTTACAGGTTCTTTAGTGGGTACTGCTTATATAACGGAGTTATTCATGTCATGGTATTCAGGAGTTGAATTTGAGCAATATGCTTTCTTGAACAGAGCAACTGGACCTTACTGGTGGGCCTATGCTATTATGATGACTTGTAATGTTCTTACCCCACAGTTGTATTGGTTTAGTTCTATAAGAAAGAGTTTTATTGCAACATTTATTTTGTCAATATTTGTAAATATTGGTATGTGGTTTGAGCGTTTTGTAATTATTGTAACTTCTTTACATAGAGATTATTTACCTTCAGCTTGGACCATGTTCTCTCCAACATTTATTGATATAGGTATTTATTTAGGTACAATTGGATTCTTCTTTGTATTGTTCCTTTTATATGCAAGAACTTTCCCAGTAATTGCACAAGCAGAATTAAAATCAATTGTTAAATCTTCAGGTTCTGAATATAAAAACAAGAAATAATGAGTAAAAATACACTATACGGAATTTTTGATTGCGAGCTAGTTTTATTAGCGGCAGTAAAAGAAGTTCGTGCTAATAAAATTGAGATTAAGGAGGTGTACTCTCCTTTTCCTATACATGGTTTAGATAAAGCTTTAGGATTGAAAGAAACAAGAATGGCAATCACTGCGTTCATTTATGGATGTATTGGCCTTTCATTAGCTGCTTTAATGATTTATAATATAATGATTATTGATTGGCCACAGAATATTGGAGGGAAACCAAACTTTACTTTTTACCATAATATGCCCGCATTTATTCCTATTATGTTTGAATGTACAGTATTATTTGCAGCTCACCTAATGTCAATTACTTATTTAATAAGAAATGGGCTTTATCCAGGTGCTGCTTCAGATTGCCCTGATCCAAGAACAACTGATGATAAATTTTTAATGGAAATTGAAGTAGAAGGGGATTTAGCTGCTCTTAAAGCTATGCTTACTAAAAATGGAGCTACTGAAATTAACGAAAAAGACGCGTAATTATGAATAAATTAATTTTAAAATTAGCACTTATTTCAGGTATTGTATTCTTATCTTCTTGTACATCTGATACTGGATATGAATTTATGCCTAATATGTACCGTTCTCCTAGTATTGAAACTTACGCTGAGCATACTATTTCTGGTTATGATGGGATTCCTGTAGAGGGGACTGTAGCAAGGGGCTACTTATCTACTTTTAATTATGATGAAACTTTGGATGGTTACTTGTTGGCTGGTAAAAATGCAGTCAATCCTTTAGAAAATAATACAGAAAACTTAGCTGATGGTAGAGCACTTTATGGAATGTTTTGTGAACACTGTCATGGGGCAACTGGTTCAGGCGATGGAACCGTTACACATCCTATTTATTCAGCAGTACCTCATTATAATGATGATAAATTAAAGAGAAGATGTGATGTGCCAATGTGTGATTTAAAAGCTGGGCATATTTTTCATGCTATTACTTATGGTTTAAATGCTATGGGACCGCACGCAAGTCAAATATCTGAGAATGAAAGGTGGAAAATTACTCTTTATGTGCAAGAGGAATTACAAAATTTAGGTAAATAAAAAATACATATACAATGTTTACAATAAATAAAAAAGCAAAAAATCTTTCAATAGCACTTATGGCTATTGGGCTGATTGCATTAATTTTTGGTTTTGCATCAAATCCTCATGGAGCTTGGCCCGCACTTTTATTTAATACATATTTCTATTTAGGGATATCAGTATTTGCAGTGTTTTTTGTTGCTATGCAATATGTCTCTGAAGCAGGCTGGTCAATAGTCCTTAAAAGAGTTCCTGAAGCAATTATGGGTGCACTACCTGCTTTTAGTTCTATTATGTTATTAATTATGGTTGCCTCCATTATGCACGTTAATCATATTTATCACTGGTTGCATGAGGGAATTATGACAGTTGGGCATGCAGAGTATGATTATATTATAGCAGGTAAAGAGCCATATCTGAATGCTACATTTTTTATCATCAGAACAATAATATATTTATTAGGTTGGAATTATTTTGCTAAGAAATTAAGATCATTATCATTACTTGAAGATAGAGAAGGGGGGACTGCAATTCATTTCAAAAGTGTAAGTACTTCTGCTTGGTTTATGGTATTCTTTGCGGTAACTTCTGCTATGGCATCTTGGGATTGGATCATGTCAATTGATGCTCATTGGTTTTCTACTCTATTTGGATGGTATGTATTTGCGGAGTGGGCTGCAATTGGTTTTACAAGTATTCTTTTATTTACTCTTTACTTGCAAAGACAAGGTTATTTAAAAGATGTAAATGAAAGTCATATTCATGATTTAGGAAAGTGGATTTTTGCTTTCTCTTTAGTATGGACTTATATGTGGTTCTCTCAATTTATGTTAATTTGGTATGCTAATATTCCTGAGGAAGTAGCATATTTTACAGCAAGATTAGAAGTAGAGAATTATAAATTTCTTTTCTGGTTTTCTATGATTATTAATTTTGTGTTACCAGTAATTTTGTTAATGAGTAGAGATGCTAAAAGGCATAATAGTAGATTGATTTTTGTGAGTATTATTATACTTATTGGTCATTGGTTAAATTCATATTTATTAGTTGCTCCTGGCACTTTAAATACTCATGGTCATATTGGGTTTACTGAAATCGGAATTGGTCTTGGATTTGCAGGATTGTTAATTCATTTAACTTTTAAAACACTCGCAAAGGAACAAATGGAAGCTAAGAACCATCCAATGCTTGATGAGTCTAAACATTTACATACATAAAATTGTATTGTTAATATATTTTAAAGGGCCAGATAATTCTGACCCTTTTTTTATGCTTACTTTTGCTACTCTATGAATGAAGATTACGAGATAGAAGAAGACGGCTTGAATGAGCAGTTTGAAATGGATCAAGTTTTGCGACCTAAACTTTTTGAAGATTTTGAAGGTCAGGATAAAATTGTCAATAATCTTAAGGTTTTTATTGAAGCAGCAACTCAAAGGGAAGATGCTTTGGATCATGTTTTGTTACACGGCCCTCCAGGACTTGGGAAAACTACTTTAGCTAATATTATTGCTAATGAGTTAGGAGTAAGTATTAAAACTACTTCTGGCCCTGTATTAGATAAGCCTGGAGATTTAGCTGGCTTACTTACTAATTTAGAAAATAGAGATGTTCTTTTTATTGATGAAATTCATAGATTAAATCCAATAGTAGAGGAATATTTATATTCCGCAATGGAGGATTATCAAATTGATATTATGATAGAGTCAGGACCAAATGCCAGGTCTGTTCAAATTAAACTTAATCAATTTACGTTAATTGGAGCTACAACTCGTTCGGGCTTACTAACATCACCTTTGAGAGCTAGATTTGGAATTAACTCTAGATTGGAATATTATAAATTGAATTTACTTTCTAAAATTGTAAATCGATCTTCCTCAATTTTAGATGTTAGTATTGCTAAGGATGCAGCTATTGAAATTGCGGGAAGAAGCAGAGGGACTCCTAGGATTGCAAATGCACTTTTAAGAAGAGTTAGAGATTTTGCACAAATAAAAGGAGATGGAGATATTGATAAGAAAATTACTCAATATTCTTTGGATGCCTTAAATGTTGATGAGCACGGTTTGGATGAAATGGATAACAGAATTTTATCTACTATTATTGATAAATTTAGAGGTGGCCCTGTTGGGCTTACAACTATTGCTACTGCAGTTGGTGAGCAAGCTGATACTATTGAGGAAGTATATGAACCTTATTTAATTCAGGAAGGATATTTGATGCGTACACCTAGAGGAAGGCAAGCAACTGATTTAGCATTTAAGCATTTAGGAAAGGTTAAGCCAGCTGATCAAGGGAATCTGTTTTAAGAAATCTGATCAAAAACTTCTAGGATAGTGTTTTTATATTGGGAAAAAGTTGTTAGTGCCCAAATTTTTAAGGTGATTACTTCTTCTTTACTGAGCCATCTAGCACTTTTTGAAAGTTCCTTTTTAAAAAGAATTTTATCAAAACTAACTTTCCTAAGTATTTTTTTTGTGAATTCTAACATAATATTTAAAGTTTACAAATACAATAACACAATAGTATGGTAATTATTGCTCTCCCCCCCAACTATATGATTCATTTTCTAAACCAGCCAATGTTATTACTCTGTCAATAACAGTAGCGGTTAACTCCTCAAAAGTTTGAGGTTTACTGTAAAATGAAGGAGTTGCAGGGCAAATAATTCCACCCGCTTCAGTTATTGTTTTCATATTATTAATATGAATTAGGCTGTACGGTGTTTCTCTTGCAATTATTATTAACTTTCGCCTTTCTTTAAGTATAACATCAGCAGCTCTTGTTGTTAAGTCATTAGATATTCCTGCTGCAATTCTGCCCATTGTCCCCATTGAAGATGGACAAATTATCATAGTACAAAAGTTTGCCGAACCACTGGCGAAAGGAGCCATAAAATCCATTTTATCATAAAAAGTAAATGGGTAATTATTATAATCAGTATTCTCTAATTCAGTTTCCCAAACATACTTTGCATTATCACTCATAAGTACACCAACATCTTCTATTTGTGCCTGTAACTGAACTAGTTTGTCAAAAAGCACTTTTGCATAAATTGCTCCACTTGCTCCTGTTACTGCTACTATTATTTTGTGTTTTTTATCCATTAGAAATTGTAATGTATTGCAAAATTTAAAACTGAATTGTACTTTCCTTTTCTTGTAGAATTATATGTTGTAGCATGGTTGTAATCCTCTTCACCAATTGGTAATATCGAGTTGCTAATTCTAGTATTAAGACTTAAATTTGCTGAAAATTTGTAATCCATACCTATCAATAATCCAATATCATAATCTATAAACGGATCAATAGTTGTAGTTGAAATTTCCCCATAAGTATCATTATAATAAGCTTTTATTAGATTAGCAAATTGTATTCCTCCTTCAATTTTTAAAACTGCACTTTGGTGGTATTTTAATAACAATGGAATTTCAATATAGGAAGATGAAATATCTGGTTTTTCATAATCTTGTAGGTGTTCAGAGTTATTCATATTAGGATTGTTACTGCCTTTTTGAATATAAGTCATTTCCATTTGAAAACTAAGTAAAGGAGATAATGATTTATTTGCAAAAAATCCAGCTAGTAATCCAGCTTTATTAAATCCTCCCAAATCATCTCCACTAACTTGTGAGGTACTAAGCCCTAAAATAATTCCGCCGGCAAAGTTTTGCGCTTGTAAATTTGAAATGAGAAATCCACAAAAAATAAAAAGTGCCAATTTCTTTTTCATTTTATCTTAAGCTAACTCCTAGACCAAGTGTTGCCGTAGGGTATTCAGATAAAGTATAATCTGCTTGAATTGTAACTAAAGTAATGTTGAACCTTAAGCCAATATTAGCTCTTACATTCTTGTTACTTTCAAATTTCATTTCTACTTTTTCTTCAAATTGAACTCCTCCTAAATCAAAATTAGCATTAGAGGAAAAAGTTGTAGTTGCTGAATTATACCCAATTCCAGCATATCCAGTAAACATTAATAATTTCTTTGAAGCAACTAAATTGATTGTAGTAGCCTTTGTGTTTAAAGAAACTTCTTGCCCAGCTATTTTTAGTTCTGTATTAAGAGTAGTATGGCCACCTTGTAAGGAAAGACTCATTGGTATTGCATCTCCTACAACTGGAATCCACTGTAACACATCATGCTTTATTCCAATTCCAAAAATATTTACATTTATATTGTCGCCAACATTTAACATTGGCATATATCTTATATCAATAGCAGTATTCTTAATTAATCCAATACCTGCTTGTATCATTGGGAGTGGCATTGCAGGAGTTTTAAATCCCCCTGGCATATTAAAATCACTCTGACCAAGTGCTGGGTCCCCCCCTGACATATTATATGTCATTGGAGTTGAATCAGAGCTTCCAAATATAGTGGACGCTTCAGTTTTAGTAGAAGACGTAAAAACAGTCCCTCCAGCATCTTTAATGTTAAAGGTTTTTTCTGAACTTGGAATAATTACATTATTTACAGTAAATGTTAAATCAAATCCACCTAAGCGATGTGGTTTTGCAGTATTATACCAGCCATTATTTAAGCCTGCACCAAAACTTTCTGCCATTGGTGTAAAATATGCTTCAAGAAGTATTTTTCCTTGCTTAACATCATCAGCAAAAATAGTTGTAATTGGCAGAGCAGTTTGAGCAAAAGAATTTAATCCAATAAGGCCTGCTAAAAATGTAAATAAATATTTTTTCATAATTATATTTTTCTAATTATTTAGATGTGATTCTTCAACTTGCAAAATCTCTTTTGTATTAGTGTTGTAGATATATGCTATAACACTCATATTAGATGCATTCCAGTCACCAGCATTACCATTTCCTAATTCAGCAGTATTATTTGTCGAATAATCAATATTGTATTGTTCTAAAGTTGCAAGATCATAATTTATTAAGGTCTCAATTGTCTGTCCAGCAATATAATTAGTTGTGCTTGATAAACCTTCATCTATTAATACTGTTTTTAATACATGATTATGAATATAGTTTTCTACATTTTCCTGCCCATCTTTTTGCCAATTGATAATATTACTTTCTGTTAAACAGACCACTAAATTATAGTATCCATTAACATTATTTAAAACATTAGAACTTATTGTAATTGAATTTATAGTTGTATTAATATCTATTCCAAAATCAACTTCTTTATTCAACTCATTTGACACTTCAGTAGCCCACTCATCTTTGCTTAACTTATGGTTGTCGGGATATCCAATTCTATTGATCATCCCCCTTGGAAGTCCCATTTCAGATATGCCATAAAAATTATCCCAATTATCCCCCCATTGTGTTCTGAAGTCATATTGAAAACTAGGAGCTTGACTAGCAGGGTAAGGCCTTGCAAAAGATTTACTTACATGAATTGCCATTCCTATAATTTGCTCTCCATAAATGTCATGGATTGCATCTAGTTCTCTTGCTGCATCTGGGCAGTTCGGGCATAAATGACCAGTAAAGTCCTCTACTAAAACTTTTTTCATATAAGAATTTGTTGCAGTATCTACAGGGTTGATAGCTTCATCAGTTAAGTAAGGCCCTTCAACAATATCACATGATGTAATAATTAAAATTGCACTAAGCAGTGTAAGATATTTTTTCATTTTTTAAAAACTTGATGATATACTTAAATTAAATCCGTTTGATGATGGCACGAGTTTACAAACTCCCCCTACACAAAAAATCCCCTCTCTTTTTTTTCCGTAACCAATTTCAAAACGGTTAGCTCCTTTAATAAAACCAGCAGTTATATTCAAGTAGTGCAATTGTTTTTCTGTAATCTCATTACCATAATTGTACATATCTTGAACTGTAAAAAACCAATGAGGTGAAATTGTATATTCTAAAAGGCCCATACCCCAATCTCCTTCAGCTGGTTCTTCCAAGCCATTTTCATAAGACCCTACATGTGCAGAATAATCTTCTAGCTGTTTGGAATTTAGCATTTGTAATTCCATTCTTAAAGAATGTCCTTTCTTAATTTTGAAGCTTATATCAGCAATTAAGATTGTTGAGTTAAGCACCCCATAATCTCCTTTGACATGACCTTCTAAAAAGTCTTTATTGTAAGTTTGGTTCGCAATCACAAAATTAGCCTTAATTTTTTTATTTATTTTTTTATTTATTTCTAAATTAATATCTTGAAAATATAGTTCTTCATTTTCTATACTAATTAACATTGGACTATGTTCAGTATTGTCATTTAAGAATGAGTTCCCTCCATTTAACCCATTAATTCTGGAGTAATTAAACGCTAGTTTTGTTCCGTATTTACCACCTAAAAAAGTCCCCTTTTTCATTTTATAGAAGACATCAAATTGCATCCCAAATTCTCCGTCAGCTTGTGTAGCGCAAGGGTAGAGTGCTAACAGAGAGTAAGCATGAGGCTTACTAAGAGTTGGGATATAATTAATTAGATATGCCTTACCATCTTTATCTCTGTCAGATTTAAATGTCATATTATCTGTTCGGTGAATTTCAGCTGATACTCCAAAACCTCTTTTTGAAAAAGTAATATTTTGTGTAATAGCATTCCCCCTTGCGTAATTCATTTTGCTTGCAGAAAGCACATTTGATGGATCGTTAATTTTATAGGCATATTCTCCATAGTAATTCCAGCTACCATACATTAAATTTAATCTACCAGCATAGGCACTAACATTCTGAGGGATTTTAAAAATAAGATTACTTCTTTCTTGATACCTACTTATAAAACTACCACCTAAAATTGTTTTTATTTTGTTTTCAGAAGATAATAATTCATTAGTATTAATTTCCAAGTCAGCACCCCTAAAGATTCCATCAGAATAAGTGAAATGAGTTCTGCTTTTTCCAATAAATGTTTTTAAGTATGTTCCTTGTGTCGGGCTGTATTTTAATCTAACACCATCCATTGCATTATCAATTCCTAATCCTTTTTCTTCATAACTTCTAAATATTAATCCGCTTCCTAGTTGTTCATAATAATTTCCTACTGTAACTTCTAAGCCATCAACGCTGTAAGTTGCATATTTATAAGGAATTCCGTTTCCTTTAAATTCAGAATCGTAATCAGCTAAAGCGTTTAAGTAACTTTCATAACGCAAACCAGTCGCAAAATTCCCTTTGATATAGTTAAGATTTAAGTAAGCATTATTAAGAATTACTTCATTAGCTGCAGTGGCGCCAATGAGTTCGTCTTCTTGATAGGATTGTAAATTAAGATCAAAGTCCCCATGGATTTCTCCGGTATTTAATTCCTGAGAGAATCCTGAAAAAGAAGCTCCAAAAACCATCAAAAGAGATGCAATTTTCTTCATAAATTATTTTGCAATTTTTTGGATTTGTTCTAAAAGCTCATCTTCATCGCCATCAACATAACCTTTGTGCTGCCATACAATTTCATTTTTTCCGTTAAGTAAAAATGTGTGAGGAACAGTTTGCACACCCATAGCTCTTTTAAGTTCACTATTAGAGTCTAAATAAACTTCATAATCCCAATCAGATGCATTTACATAAGGAGCTACCCTCATCATTGATCTTGTATCATCAATAGAAATTGCTACAAGTTTAACTCCTGTTTCATCTTGCCAATCCTCATAGATTTCAGCAATATTATTTAATTCTTTTTTACAGGGCTTACACCAAGTTGCCCAAAAAGAAATTACAATTGGGTTGCCGTCATTTTCTAAATTTGTAATATTGAAATTACTTCCATCTAAAGTTTTTACATCTTTGTTAGGTAATGCTCTGTTTTGAGAAAAGCTAAAAGTTGTAAAAAGTGCAATAGCTAAAAAGCTAAATATTGTTTTTTTGTTCATTTTTGATTTTTTTAATTGCACAAATATATGCTTATTTTATATAAATCGATTACATGAAATAGGTAAGAATTTTAATGAAACAAAAAACCCTGAATGATAACCATTCAGGGTTTAGATTATAAATTAAAAGCTAACTACTTTGCAATTGTAATTTTCTTTGCAGCAATACCATTTTCTGTTTTAATGTTTAGCATATAAACACCATCAGCTAATGAAGAAACATTAATATTTTTAGTTGCTTTAGATGATAAAACCAAGTTTCCTAAAATATCAAGCACTTCAATAGAAGTGTAATTTCCTTCGATAGTTAATACGTCTTTTACAGGGTTAGGGTAGATTGAAATATTTGATATAATATCATTAATACCAACTGTTGCATCTCCAGTCTTAAAAGCAGCACCATCTACATCAGAAAATTGACCTCCTGAAGATAGAACCGTACCGTTTCCATCAGTTACAGTAAAAGAACCAACACCATATCCTGCATCTATTCCATCTCCATAAGAATCATAAATAGTAAAAGTGTGGCAAATTTGAGCATTTAAAGTTCCAGAAACAGGAGTTTCGGTAGTTGTTCCTGCCGCACCTAAATTAGAATAAGGACCTCCTGATAAAACTACTGCGCCATTTGCATCAGTAATATCCCATGTTGTTTCAGATCCATAAGCATCAGTCACAATCTGAACAGTTACATCAACATGTGTATTCTGTATTGCAGTTTGAACATTAAATGAAGCTGCAGGATTATTTGATGGATCTGCGTCCATTACTCCATTAGGATAAGATGTATTAATGGATACAGCATCATTGCTTGCTAATCCTGTTAATGCAGGTAATGTAATATTATCAGTAGCATATGTTGCTAAGTTACCAGTCCATGGTGTAGTAGAGATAACGTTCCCATTAACTAAAACATCAACAGATAATGAAGTAAGATTAACCAGGCCATAATTTTGAATCATAATTTCAGGTACTAAATCTCCCTCACATGTTAAAGTTTCACCAGCATAATCAAATGTTCTCGCATCATTATCATTTGATGCAGGAGCTGGGCATGCGCTTACTAAAGAATAAGGACTAGCGGCCTGTCCGCATTCAGATACTATTCTGTCAGGGCAGATTTGGTAAACAGTTGGCCAGTAACCAATTTGATAATCTTGAGTAACTTGTGCAGGATTTGACCCAGAATATGTAGGTAATATTGGATATGGAGTACCAGTGATCCAATCACCTTGAGAATTCCCTCCTCCTTGTAGTTCTGCTAAACTTCCTCCGTCACCTTCAATGAAAAATACCATAACATCATCTGTTGTATTTGCATTGACATTTGGCATTCCAGCAGGACCATGGTTCATATATAA